>Ga0255427_1041_pt1 | contig 29782 bp, 29 predicted proteins | sample ANMaggSeSYBR02D9_FD_182671 | JGI IMG/M metagenome (GOLD analysis project Ga0255427, IMG submission 182671) | Sediment cell enrichment communities from methane seep in Santa Monica Basin, California, United Staets - ANME aggregate JGI... | ecosystem: Environmental > Aquatic > Marine > Cold seeps >... | reverse complement strand
AAATTTTGAAACATCATATTGAAATTATTTAATTTATCCGATTAATTTTATCAAGAAAGGAAATATTATGACTTTGAGCTATAAAAGAATATTGAACATTACTTTCTGTATATTAGGATTGTTTGTTTTTATTCTTGGATGCGAAGATAAAAATAAGACAACAGCTTTGGACGAAGAGATTTCCGTTGCAGGAAATGTTACAATTTTGGATATTAAAGAAAATTACGAGACATTGAATGTTCAGAGCCCTGTTTTGGGAGCCACAATCATTGAGACTAAAGATGTTACAAACTATACTTATTTGTTGCTCGAAGATAAAACAGGGAAGGTATGGGCTGCCATTCCAAAAACACCGGTCAAGACCGGAGATGAAATAGCAATTACCAACATTGCGGTTATGAAAAATTTTCACAGTAAAACTCTTGAAAAGACTTTTGATCTCATATTGTTTGCCGTTCCTTCAGAAGGATGTCCTTTTAATGAGTCGGGAGGTGAAATTGTTTCTGAAATGCCTTCAAGTATGATGCCCGGCAAAATGCCTTCTGCTAAGATGCCATCAGCCTCCATGCCTCATGGAGCTATGCCCGCTATTATGGAGGATAGCACAAAGAAATCCAAGGCGGTAGTACCTAAGGATATAAAAGTCAGCAAGGCTGTTGGAGAGGATGCTTATACAATAGAAGAAATTTATTCCAAAAAGGAAGAACTGTCTCAGAAAACAATTACAGTTCGCGCGGTAGTTGTGAAATTTATGCCTCAGATTATGGAAAAAAACTGGATTCATATTCAGGATGGAACCGGTAGCGCTGAAAAAGGAAATAATGATATTGCGGTGAGCACCCTTGAAACCGCAAAAATAGGTGATGAGGTTATAATTAAGGGAACATTAGGAATAGACAAAGATTTTGGAATGAGCTGCGCTTTTGGTATGCTTATTGAGGAGGCTTCAATCACTCCCTCTCATCAATAGGTATGTATTTTTTTTCAGATGGTCCAATGAATATTTGTCGGGGCCTTTGGAGTTTCCAGTTAGGTCCATCCATACTTTCTTTCCATTGGGCTATCCAGCCCGGCAGCCTGCCGATTGCGAACATAACTGTAAACATGTTTGTTGGGATTCCAATGGCGCGCAAAATTATACCGCTGTAGAAGTCTACGTTTGGATAAAGATTACGTTCTATAAAATAGTCATCATTTAAAGCAACCTCTTCAAGCTCTTTTGCAATATCAAGTAAGGGATCGTGAATATTGAGCTTTGCAAGAACCTTGTCACACATTTCTTTCATTATTTTAGCCCGTGGATCATATGTCTTATAAACTCTGTGCCCAAAACCCATCAGCTTGTATGGATCATTTTTGTCTTTTGCTTTTTCAATTTTTGTTTTTACACTATCGCCGCTTTCGACAATTTCTGAAAGCATTTCGATAACTGCCTGATTAGCGCCGCCATGCAGCGGTCCCCATAACGCTGCGATTCCGGCAGAAATTGCAGCATAAAGATTTACTCTTCCGCTGCCAACCATCCTTACAGCAGAAGTAGAGCAGTTCTGTTCATGATCAGCGTGCAGAATCCAGAAAACACTTAAAGCCTGAACTACATCTTTGTCTATATGATAGGGTTTGACAACATTATCAAACATCATGTTGAGGAAATTTGCACAATAAGAAAGATCCGGTCTGGGATAAATAACCTTATGCCCTCTAGATATTTTATAAGACATGGCAGCTAAGGTTCTTATCTTAGATAGGAGCCTTGTGACCGTTAAGTTAATCTCTTCTTCTGAAGTCTGGAGTTCCGGATAAAAGCCTCTTAATGCATTAACCATTGATGATAATATGCCCATTGGATGAGAACCCCTTGGAAAATTCTGAAAAAATATCTGCATATCCTCATGCACAAGCGACTGGTCATTCAGCAATACTGAAAAACGGTTGAGTTCCTTTCTGGTCGGCAGAGCACCATTTATCAAAAGATATCCTGTTTCTTTAAAACTTGAGTATTTGGCAAGTTGTTCAATCGGGATGCCGCGATATTTCAGAATTCCCTTTTCACCATCCATATATGTAATGGAACTGCAGCAGCTACCTGTGTTTGCAAAGCTGGGATCCATTGTAATCAAACCAGTGCTCTGGCGAAGATTTGAAATATCGAAAGCCTTTTCACCTTCTGTGCCAACGATAACAGGAAATTTATATGTTTTCCCTTGATATATAAGCTCTACATATTCTTTGGTCATATTATTATGTCCTTTACAACTTTGCCTTTTAAAAATTTAAAAAAGTTAAAGTACTATAAATAAATATTGCAGTCAAGTAACCTGAAATACTATATTGGATTGATTACTCTGAATACTATAATGAATATTTAATAAAGTATGTTCATAGTATAGAAATTTCCATTTTATGCCTAATTAATTCAGCACCATAGGATATGGGTGAATTTTTTGAACGTCGAATATCGAATGATGAAATCGCTTCGCTCTGCTGGTTTATAAATTGGCAGAATACCTTATTCAAAATTCGATGTTGGACGTTCGATGTTGGACGTTCATAGCTTTTTAGCTTGATTCAACTTGGGTTAAAGGAGAAGCATTATGTCATTTAAAGAAAATCTTTTAAAAAAGATTAAAATCGACAAGATGTCAAAAGTTGTTATTAATTCTATAGGCACTCCTGACAGTAATAAAAAGATTGACAAAGAAACAATGCGTGAGCTTCTTGAAATGAGTCCTTATAAATTCAGGCAGGAGAGGGATCTTGATCTCTATATAAAGGAAGCTGATAATGGTATTGAGAAAATCCTGGTGCTGGATAACGATCTTGCAATTTATAAGACCACTCCTGAAGATGTAGGTATGCGCAAAAGTCCCACTGTAAAGGAAATGCTCAGCATCCGCAATGTTATCAAGATATTAAATGATAAAGATGTTGTTATCAGTAAAAAAGAAAAATCCCTTAAAACAATTCAAAATGAATTAATAGAAATGATAGATCTTTCTTTTAATAAATCTGATATTGAAGAAATTGAAAAAGATGGTTCAGAGGCTTTGGAAAAATGGGATGCAGATGGTGTACTCGAATGCCTTTCTATGTTTGCCGAACTGCTTGGTTACAGGTCTCCGCCTAAAGCCATGAAAATTATCAATCACATCGTTATTGGCTCTTTAACAAAAAAGGAGGGCGGGGAAGTTATGTTTGGCCCGGTTGTTATTTACAGCACAACCAACAACTACCTTAAACTTATTGATGAACAGATTGGAAGCCTTGATAAAGCAAAGATAGAACTTATGCAAAATATTGCAGTTGGAAAGGAGGCCGCTCCGTTTGAAGGGCATTTAGTTTTTCAATACCTTAAGGAAGAGGTTTTTAAACGGAATTTTTGAGTTCAAGAGCAAAAATCAAACAAAAAAGGGCGGAAAAGCAATACAGCTAATCCGCCAAATTTATTAAACTTTCTTGATCGGGGCGAGAGGATTTGAACCTCCGACCCCTTGGACCCCATCCAAGTGCGCTACCAGTCTGCGCCACGCCCCGATTTTTTTCAAGTCTAACACGTTGAGTATGCCTTGTCAAGAAATGGCGAACTGTTGATAATTTCTCATTTTGAGACCCTTGCAAAACGTCCTCTAAGCACATGTTTTTTATCGGCAATGTGAGAAAAACCGGTTCAGGTTTTACACCCGGACACAAACCGTTCGATGACGTCATTAAGTCTTGATAACAGATAATACGGAATGGAATAGAGGTAGTATTTTTTCCCTGATGGAAGCAGTATCTGATCAATGCGGATTTTGCCGGAATAGACACGAATGGCATATGGATGATGACTGTTTTCCATGAACAGATTTAAAGATTTTAGTTTACCCCTCTTCCCGCTCTTCACTTCAATCGGGATAATCATATCTTTAAAGGGATAAAGAAAATCCGTTTCGGCAGCCCCTTTTTCCCGTATCCAGAACCGAAGTGATGGTGACCGGAATGCCTGTGCAACGATTTCCTGGGCCACGACCTGTTCCGATATTTTTCCCTGATAGACATTGTCCAGAGATTGTTTGCTGAAAAATTCCTTGAATCCAATCCGGTAATTCACCAGCCCGACATCAAGAAAAAAAAGCTTCGGGGCTTTTCGCAGTTTTTCAATAATCGGTATGTGGGTTGATACGGAAGGTCTTGCACGATACACGATCAAGGCGCGTTCAAGCACATCAAACGCCTCTTTCATTTCTCTTGATCGAAATGAAGACTCTCCGAACTTTTCATATGTAATCCGTTCACCGGCATATAAGGGAGCCCGGTCTATCGCATGGGTTAAATATTTTGCTTTTGCTAAATTTGAATACTTCTCGACATCTTCAATGTATCCCATGAAAATGGCGTCATAGATTTCCCTCACTGCCGAATAGGATCCTGTTTCCCCATAAGCGGCAAGGGCTTCCGGCATGCCGCCAACGAATGCATACGCGTTAAACGCGTCAAGCAGCAAATCATGAAGGGAAGATTCTTCCAACACATTCGGTTGCAACAGTTTTTCAGCAAGGAGCGGGTTTTGTGCTTCAAGATATTCCACGAACGTTACCGGATACATAAAGAGATTCCTGACCCTGCCGACCGGAAAAGAAAAACCTTCTCTTTTTGAAAAAACTTCCAGGAGTGAACCGGCAGCAATAACGTGCAAATCCTTTACATCTTCATAAAGGTATCTGAGCGATTGAACTGCGTCTGCTGAATGTTGAATTTCATCAATAAATAAAAGGGCGCTTTTTGTATCTATTTTTTGGCCTTTATAAAGCAAAATTCGTTCAACAAGTTCCTGACCGGTATTAAAACCGGAAAAAAGATCGCGTTCTTTCGGCCTTTCAAGGTTGATGTCGATAAAATGATCAAAATTCTTGGCGAATTGATTGACAACAAATGTTTTTCCAACCTGCCTGGCCCCCCGCAAAACAATTGGTTTCCTGTTTGCGGCGTTTTTCCAAAGCAGTAATTCCGATTCGATTTTTCGTGTAAATATTACTTGCCGACCTCCCATGATATAATTTACCCCTGAATTATTACATGTTATGTTGTATTATTGAGCGTAATGGTGACATTCATTCATCTGTTTGTCAAGGGAAAGAATTGGCGAGAAGTGAAAGGGGCAAATAATGATTGAAAAGGCATATCTTGTGAAATATGGGCTCGGTCAAAAATAAGTTGGTAGAATTTGCATCCCAACTTATTTTTGACCGAGCCCCAAGGTTTTTAGATTGACACTAATACTTCATTTATCTAATATTACTTCAGCAATTCTAATTATGGAATTTAACAATATTTTTCAATTATTCCAAATAGTTAATAGTATGACAATTTTTTGTAAGCTTTAACTACGTTTCAAAAAACATAGAAAATTCGCAAAAATAAGCGAAAAATCGACTTGCCCAAATTTAATTAAAGCTTATAACCTTAGGAAATTTCATTGAATATTCCATAATGAGAATTGCTGATATTACTTAAATTGGCTTGTTAATAAAGATAGTCCTGCTATGTCGTATAAATAGCGCCCGAACGAAAAATAGCAGTTTTCGTTCAGTCACTAAATAGGAGGGTGAAATGAAACATCATAGAATTATTTTAATAATTATGATTATAGGAATTGCTTCCTTTTTGACGAGTTGCGCTTCAACGCCAAAGGTAAAAAGAATAGACGTCGATAAAATTGTTGATATAAGCGGCCGCTGGAATGATACTGATTCCAGACTGGTTGCCGAGGATATGATTAGGGATTGTCTTAAGCGGCCATTCTTGGAAAGTTTTAAAAGCGATAATAACAAAACTCCTACAGTTATTGTGGGAATGATAAAGAATCGGAGCCATGAGCATATAAATATTCAGACTTTTGTTAAAGATCTTGAAAGGGCTTTGATTAATTCAGGGCAGGTGCAATTTGTAGCTTCAAAAGGTGAAAGGGGACAGATTCGTGAAGAAAGGCTTGATATGGCCAGACACGCTTCAGAAGATACCATGAAGGGCCCCGGCGAGGAAGTTGGGGCGGATTTCATGTTGATTGGAGAAATAAACACTATCAGGGATGAAGCCGGCGGCAAGGCCGTAATGTATTATCAGGTCAACCTTGAGCTGATTGCCATGGCCAATAACATTAAGGCTTGGATCGGCGAAAAGAAGATTAAAAAGCTTATTGAGAAACCAAGATTATCGTGGTAGTTTTTCAAAATGGCGATCAGACAGCATGTTAGAATTATTGTATATCCTCTTCTCCTGTCGGGGTTTTTGCTTTTCTCATGCGCTCCCAGCCTTAAATATTATGCAAAGGTTGATGGATATCTTCTTAATCAGGAATTTGATTCCGCCTGGTATCTGGCAAGGAAAAATACCAAAACTTTTGATAAGCTGAATGCTGTTATTTATTATTTAGATGAAGGAATTCTCGCTCATTTCGCCCGCCGTTATTCCGAAAGCAATCAGAGCCTGGCTAAAGCTGAGTCCATTATTGATGAGCTATACACCAAGTCTGTTTCAAAACATATCGCATCTTATATAATTAACGACAACGCTATTCCATATAGAGGTGAAGATTTTGAAAGTGCATTGGTGAATTTATTTATGGCTATGAACTATGTCGGCCTGGGTTCTCTTGAAGATGCCCTTGTAGAAGCCAGAAAGATTGACAACAAATTAAATATGTTCAATGCACAATATGAAGATAATAAAAAAAATGTTTACAGAGAAGATGCATTTATCCGTTTTTTAATGGGAGTTCTTTACGAAGCAAAAGGAGAGATAAACGATGCATATATCTCCTATTGGAAGGCCGAGAATATATATAAAAATGACTATATTAGAAACTATGGAGTATCCCCGCCGGTTTTTCTGATTGAAAATTTACTTACATTGTCCCGAGAATTGGATTTTCATGAAGAGTTCAGGAATATTCAAAATGAATATAATGACGTTTTGTTTATTAACCCGATTGAGAAAAAAAGCCTGGCAGAGATATTTTTTATCCACTACAATGGATTGGGGCCTGTAAAGATTGAAACATTTTTTCCAGTTCCAATGCCTGATCATTATGTGGCCAAGATCGCTTATCCCGAGTTTAAGAAAAGAAGATATCGAATTTCTAAAAGCAGGATTTATCTGGAAAACATGAGTACTGGTTCTTCATATATTTTTGAGACAGAATTGATGGAAGTTATAGCTTCCATTGCAGTAATGAATTTAAAAAACAGGATAAACAGAATTAAGGCAAAAGCCATTGCCAGAGCCACTGCAAAATATCTAACAGCAAGGCAGGCTTATAAGGCTGCAAAGCGTGAGGGCGGCGAACTGCTTGGATTGTTAGTCCAAGCCGCAAGTCAAGCTGCAAGCTGGGCATCGGAGCAGGCAGATGTTCGCCACTGGAGATTGCTGCCGGCAGAAATCAGAGTTGGAAGAATACTTATTCCTCCAGGAGAATATAAAGGGCGAATAGACTTTGTGGATTCCAATCGTGCAGTTGTTATTTCAAAACAGGTTCAAAATTTTACCGCAAAAAAACGTGAAAAGAAATTTTTCATGTTTCGCACTGTAAATTAGAATGGTTGTAAAAGTTCACCACGGAACGACACGGAGTTTCACTGAAAATTGAAAACAATGAGTAAGTGTAACTACTCAGGTTCACGATTAGAGAGCGATAAAAATTGAACGAGGCAACCAACCGTGAACCTAATAACCTGAACAGTTACGAGAATTCAGTGTATTTCCGTGAAAATCCGTGGTGAACTATTACGAATGGTTATAGGGGAGTTTGAATTGAGCGGATTTGCTAAACAATTATATTTGGCTGTTTTGTGTACAGTTCTCGTTTTAATAGTGGCTGGATGTTCGATCAGTCAGAAAACACATGAAGAAGAGATCCGGGCAAGAGCGAGTATGGCTTTTGATGGATTGAAAGCAGAAGAAGGTGGAGAAAAAAGCACGGCTTATTCCAATGAGGATAAGCAAAGCAGATATCCAGACCCGATTGAAGTGGAGAAAAACAGAAGTTTGCAAGTCAAACAAGGAAAAAAGCCGGACTGGACAGACAAAGAAAGCGAGCTTTATCCTGCTTCAATGTATTTGACCGGGGTAGGATATGGCCCTGACCGCCAGTCAGCGGAAGATAATGCCCGCTCCGAAATCGCCAAGATATTTTACAGCGATATTCATTCCCGTACCAGTACTTTTCAGGAATATTTGAAAACAACATCCGAAAGTAAGGGAAAAGTTACAGAAAGATTCGATATTGAAGAGATTACCAGGGTGTCCACCCAGAAAGTCCTTTCCGGAGTTAGAATAGCCCAGGTCTTTCAGCAGGTAAAACCGGATAATGTTTTTTATGCTCTTGCGGTTCTCGATCGGAAGCAGTCAGCCATGATACTGAAGTATAAGATTCAGGAGTTGGATATTGAAATCAGGAGGCTTATCCACAATGCGGAAAAAGAAGAGGACAAGCTTTCAAAAATAAAAATACTAAAGGAAGCTATTCAACAATATATACTGAGAGAGGCTTACGATGCAGAATTAAGGATCGTTAACAAATCCGGAAAAGGTGTTTCATCTGATACCGGTTTTAATGAGATTAAAAATCGTTTAACAACTATTCTGCTCAGGGATTTTCTTATTTTTCTTTCAGTCAAAGGCGACAGGGCAGCGGAAATTCATGAGGCTCTGGTTGAAGGGCTAAACAGACAAGGGTTTTCTATTTCTGAAGATTTTAACAAAGCAAGCGTTGTAGTTAGGGGTAATGTGGAAATAAGGCCTATTGAATTCGGGGCACAGGAGTGGAAATATGTCAGGTGGAGGGTATATTTTGATTTAATAGATCAGAAGGGAGGAGCTATATTTGGAAGTATCGGCAAAACCGGCAGAGAGGGCCATATTAACTTGTCTCAGGCTGAGGATCGCGCTGTTCTTAAAGTAAAAAAAATACTTACAGCCGATATTGCTGATGATATAACTAAATACATTTTTTCGCAGCAGGTCAAGTAATTAGTGGCTGGGCGAAAACTCAAAAAAGGAGGTCACCATGAAAACAAAAAGATTAATTATTGTGTTTGTTGTTCTTGCTTTGGGGTTATTTATTGTCGCTGGTTGCGCAACAACTCCAACCAGGGAAGCAAAAGGGCCGGATTGGATCTGGAAAGGAAGCGGCGCATTTGATGATGCAGAAACAGGGAAGGTCTTTTATGGAGTAGGTATTGCTTCCGGTATCAAGAACAAGGCTCTTGCCCGATCAGCAGCAGATGACCGTGCCAGGGCGGAAATAGCTAAAACTCTTGAGATATATGTCGCTGTTTTGGCCAAGGATTACATGGCCTCCACCACAGCCGGTGATATGTTGGTTTCTACGGAAGAACAACATGTTGAACAGGCACTGAAAACTTTTTCAAAAACCACACTTCATGGAGCTATAATTGTCGATAGATGGATGGATCCTAATGATGGAACTTCCTATTCTCTATGCAAACTTGACCTTTTTGCTTTTAATGAAGCACTTGATAAAAATAAAGAATTAAACAGCAAAGTTCGGGACTATGTGAGACAAAATTCTGAAAAACTTCACAAACAGCTCGAATTAATGGAACAGAAAGAATGAGAAGTCATCGGCTGGTAATATTTTTTGTCATGTTTTTTATATTTTCTGCAGCCTGTCCCTTATTTGCTCAAATGGATGATATGGAGAAGGAATTCTTCGAAGAAGTGGCAAAAATGGAGGAGGATTATAAGCAATTCGAAAAACAGGCTTTTGAAGAATTCCAGCGAGAAGTAAAAGCCATGTGGGAGGACTTTGTTGTCTCTACAAAAAAGGATTGGGTTGAATATTCCGAAGATAAGACCGGCAGAAGCCGTGTAGATTTTGAGGCAGGTGAAGTCTTGGTGGAAGTCGTAATACCAAAGGTAGAGGTTGATCGGGATCCGGATAGTTTAGATAAAAAACTTACAGAGGAAATTGAACGCCTCATCGTTGATAAAGGAAAAAACCGTGATTATGATTTGCCGCCAAAACCTGCAAAAGAAAAAAAGATTCCCCCTTCACCTCTTCTGACCTCGCCCGTGCTTGCCGGGCAATTAAAGGACAAAAAAGGCAACCCTGTTACAGAAAAAAACAAAAAAGAGTTTGCAAAGGAAATTGTAAAGACAAAACCTGTAATCAAGAAAGATGTGAAGACTGATAAAGGAGATATGGTCAGAGTGCAGGTTAAATTTTTGCTTGTACCTGATCATATTCGGATTCGCGCAGAAAGATATCTCGATAATGTCCGCCAACAGGCTGAAAGATTTTCTATCTCTGTTCCGCTTGCCTTTGCCGTTATTCATACTGAGTCATATTTCAATCCAAAGGCAACAAGCCATGTGCCCGCCTACGGGCTAATGCAGCTTGTGCCGAGATCCGGTGGCTGGGATGCTTACAAATATGTTTATGGCTACGGCAAGGAGCTTTCTTCTGACTATCTTTATATTTCAGGTAATAATATAGAACTGGGCTGCGCTTACCTTGGACTTATAAAAAATCGCTATTTCAGAAAGATCCAAAATGCGGACAATGCTCTATATTGTTCAATTGCTTCGTATAATACAGGGGCAGGAAACCTCAGTAGAGCACTTTGTGGAAAGAAACAGATTAGCTGCGCTGTTGATAAAGTTAATACCATGAAACCTGACGAGCTTTATGTTTATCTTAGAAAAAATCTACATCATCAGGAGACACGGGATTATTTAAAAAGAGTTTCCGAACGCATGAAGCTCTATAAAGAGTGGGAATAGGGTTTATCCCAACCGCGAATATTGTAATAATCCTTCAGCATAGCCTTGAGTTCTTTTTCTTTAATGCTGTGTCCTGTTTTGAGCATTTTTTTATACAAGCGTTGCGGAAGGTTGTCATCTTCCGGCTTTAGACCTTCGCGTATATTAAATTTGCGAACTATGTTTGAAATTTCTGCCGCACTTTTTTTAAGATAAGTTTTATCTCCATTCAGTCCCGTCGTTGCGTTAATTATTTGACCTATCCTTTTCCAGGGATACAGGTCTCTGTAAAATCTGCATAAAATCAGGGCATCAAACAGGGTTAGGCGATCTTCAAAGTCAACAAGGAGTTTAGCCTTTCCTTGTATAATTTCAGGATCGATCAATCCGGTTAGTTCCGGATTATGAAAGGTTGCCCTTAAGTGACATGCGCCTCTGTCAGAAGTTGCAAATGCAAGTCCGCAGCCTTTTAGAACTCTTGGATCATAACCGGGCAGCTCTAAACCCTTCACATGAACAGCTATGTCTTCCATGTCCCATTCTTTTGCAGCATGCATGATTCCTCTTGCAAGGATATCACCTATGTCTTTTCTTTTAGCAATTTTTTCTAAAAGATTGGCTATTGCATCTACATCCCCATAGTCTATTTCAAAATCTATTTTTTTATTTCTTGCAGCCTCGATTGTAAATCCGCAGAGATTACCGGCCGTAATTGTATCCATTCCCATTCTGTCGCAGATATCATTTAAATAGGCGATTTCTTCAATACTGTCTATCATGCATATGCCGCCAAAGGCATAAATAGTTTCATATTCCGGCCCCTCCAGCTTAAGCCCTGCGTGACGGCCGTTTAGGACAGTAGTCCTTCTACCGCATGCTATAAAGCATTTTGGGCAGGCATGAGGTTCAACTCTGCATTGCTTATGAAGAGCTTCAGCGCTGATGTTCGGCCATTTGTCATAGAATCCCTCAGACCAGTATTTTGTAGGAAACGCTTTGGCCTTATTCATTATTTTGACCATACTTGGAGTTCCCCAGGATTTGTAGGTGCGAACAGAAGGGCTGTCCTTTGCTTCTAAGGCTATTTGTTTTGAAAGCTTTATTACTTTTTTTTTGTCAAACAGAGACCTCTTTTTATCGCCTTTAAATACAATTGCTTTGAGCTTTTTTGAACCCATGACTGTTCCAACTCCTGTCCTTCCTGCAGAACGCCAGTAGTTGTTTTGAATGACCGCAAATCGGACAAGATTCTCCGCTGCCGGGCCGATTACTATGGAGCCGCATTTATCTTTATCCTGAGCCTTGTGCCCGAATCGTTTGTTTACTGTGTCTTCAGTTTCAAATGTGTCCAGACCCCAGATATCGCTGGCGTCATGAAAAACAGCTCCTTTGGGATGAATTTCAAGAACAGAGGGCCTGTCATTTTTTCCTGTTATAACTATGGCGTCAAAACCTGTTGAATCTATAGCTTCCGGGACTTTACCTCCGGCGTAGGACTCAGAGTAGAATCCTGTCTGGGGCGATTTGGTAAAAACTCCATACCTGCATGACCCCCATATAATGCTGCCTGTAACAGGTCCGGTTGCAAAAATCAGGCAGTTGGCAGAGGAAAGAGGATCTACGCCCTCAGGGTTCAGCTTATATAAAAAATATGAAGCCAGACCCTTTCCTCCCAGGTATTTAATGAAGATTTCATCCTTTATAGGGACAATACTATATTTTTTATTTGTAAGATCAATTTTCAGCAGTCTGCCGTAAAAACCGTCCATCATAATTTCCCGTCTTCAGTTGAATAATCTATAAATTAATCGTATTATCAGAAATTTGAAAACTCAAAAGTAACTTGTTGACAATTAGAGGTGGCGGGCACTTAAATTTAAAACGGCTGACTGTTTGAGCGTATTAGGAACGTGGACGAAATAACTTCCCCAACTATAAATCACAGCTTCAGGCCGCCTTTGTCCGGTCTCAAAGCACAAAAATATTGAAATAGCTCGCTATTCCTTCAACTTTTGTGATCTGAGATCGAACAAATTCGACCCAAATCTGTGCGCCTACTTGAGGAAGTTAATTCGTCCACGTTCCTTAGTGAGCATTAAGAAAAAAGAGGTGCTTTTGTATATTCTTGTTAAAAGGATAAACTCAAGTCATAAAGCTCGATTTTTCTGAGTGATATTAATACTCTTTTTTCTTTAGGCTTACTTATGCGCGAGTTTCAGACGTTCTTAAATTTAAATGCCCGCTGCCTCATGTTAATCTCATAATTGAGTTTTCAAATTTCTGATTATGAAAAGCAAAAAGACTCCGCCTTATTACACAATGGCTGTTATTAAGTAAAGTATTCAATATTGAATTTGAAAAATTTAAAAACTCCGTTCGCGAGAAATACTGGCCAGGATTTTTCCAATTAACGAGCATTCAAGACCAAAAGGAAGATAGCCCGCATAACCAAGAACAGGCATTTCGAACACTTGAAATCGTTGAACAAATGGAACGTTGTATATCCATTTTGCCAAGCTGAAGTAGTTCCACCCCGGAGATTGAGAAAATCGTATATTTTTTTCAAATCATTTGCATAGGTTTTGCAAAAAAGGATATTTATCTTATATTTGTCAATATGTGTTAAAAGGGTGATCATTATGCCGCAATTAGCCATTTATATCGATGATAAGTTATTAAGGAAATTGAATAAAGCCATAAAGGTTTGAGGGAAATCGCGGTCTATCTGCAAAATTGAGGTTAACGAGATATAGATCAAGTTTTAAGTATCATAAACATTAATTTGGCGAGACCGTCCTTATCGTGGAGCAAAAAGTGTGTGAGGTGCTTGAAATTTGCCATCATGTTTATTCGATAAAGCTGGGCAAAATTGCTTATTCCGGAAAGCCGGAAATTATCAAAAACGACAAGGATAAGCTGAGGGGGTTGTTTTTATGAAAGCAGCAAAAGATTATATTGTTTTTTCTCTGGATGTACCTTCTTTAAAGGAAGCAAAGCAATATATTGCGCTTCTTTCAGAATATGTTGGTATGTTCAAGGTAGGGCTTGAGCTGTTTATAAGCTCCGGGCCTGAAATTATTAAGATTATAAAGACTTCAGGAAAAGCTAAAATCTTTCTGGATCTTAAACTCCATGATATTCCTGCGACTGTTTCACGTGCAATGGCAAGCATTGCTGATTTAGGTGTTGATTTTGCGACTGTTCATTGTGGAGAAAATGAAGAAATGCTGGAAGCCGCTGTTGCTGGAAGCCGCGGGAAAGTAGGTGTGGTTGGTGTTACTGTTTTAACAAGCGTATCAGGAGAAGATATTGATGCTGCCGGCTTTCGTTCTGAATTTTCTTCAGATATATCCCTGCTGGTAATGAAAAGAGCGCAGATGGCTATGAAGGCTGGATGTGTGGGAGTCGTATGCTCTGGTCTTGAAGTAAAAATGATAAAGGAAAATTTTGGTACAGGTTTTGTTGCATTAACGCCAGGCATACGACCATTTTGTAAAGGGATGAACAAAGATGATCAGCAGCGTATAACTACTCCGGCCCAGGCAATTGAGAATGGATCAGATTATTTGATAATCGGCAGGCCCATCAGGGATGCAAAAAATCCTAAAGAAGCAGCCATTTATATTGCAGGGGAGATCAAGGCAATTATTTAGAGTTTCTTGCACGTAAGATATATCATTCGTAACCGTTTACGGCTTGAAACTTGAACGCTTACTATCATTCTTTATCCAATCCAAAATCTGAGTGAAGGACACGAACCGCCAGTTCCGCATACTTTTCTTCAATTACACAGGATATCCTGATTTCTGAAGTGCTTATCAGTCTAATATTAATATTTTCACGGGCAAGAGTAGAGAACATTTTTGCTGCAACTCCGGAGTGGCTCTTCATGCCAACACCTGTAACAGATATCTTTGCGATATTTTCGGCTGACAACACCTCTTCTGCTTTAATTTTTTTGGCTATTTTTTTTGATATTTCAAGTGCTCTATTGAAATCAGTTTTTGTAACTGTGAAGGTAAGATCGGTCAAACCTCCTGCCCTGGTATTTTGAATTATCATGTCAACAAGAATGCCTGACTCGGCAAGGGGAGAAAAAATTTTTGCTGCAATACCCGGCTGATCGGGAACTTTTTTCAGGGTTATACCTGCTTCATTTTTATTACAGGTTATGCCTGATACTACAAGATGTTCCATACCAGAATCTTCATTAACAACCATAGTTCCCTCCTCCTCACTGAAAGATGATCTAACATGCACTGGGATATTATATTTTTTTGCAAATTCAACCGAACGAATCTGCAGAACCTTGGCTCCAAGGCTCGACATTTCCAGCGTTTCATCATAGGATATTTTATCAAGTTTTCTTGCTTTCTTGCAAATATTTGGATCCGCAGTATAAATTCCGTCAACATCAGTATAAATTTCACATAGATCAGCCTTTATTGCTGTGGCTATTGCTACAGCAGATGTATCTGAGCCTCCGCGTCCAAGAGTCGTGATGTTTCCATCAGGGTCGCAACCCTGAAATCCGGCAACAACCACTATGTTGTTTTTTTCAATAAGTTCTTTTATACGGCTGGCTCCTATATCAACAATACGCGCACTACCAAAATTGCGGTTTGTTAAAACTTCTGCCTGATGTCCCAGCAATGATTCTGCATGGTAGTTCATCGATTTTAATGTTATGGCAAGAAGGGCTGCGGTGGTTTGCTCTCCTGTAGCAAGCAGAACATCAAGCTCACGCTTTTCGGGAAAGTCGGTAATCCGGCAGGCCATATCGAGAAGACCGTCTGTGATGCCGGCCATAGCCGAAAGGACTACAACTACATTATTTCCCTTGTCAAAGGTTTTTGCAACTCGTTTTGCGACATAGCGTATTCGCTCGAGATCAGCTACAGAAGTGCCCCCATATTTTTGAACAATTAATCCCATGTTTTCTCCCTATCAGATTTTCCCCTCTAAGTCCATGCGCAGTCATGCTAATTTTTCGTGATTCATTATTCAATATATCTATATGAATTGCCAAATATTCCGGAAGAAAATTTTTCGGAAGTTTATCTGCCCATTCGATAGCTACGATTCCGTCACTGCGGAGTATTTCGTAAAGGCCGATATCATCAAAATCAGCATAATTTTCTATGCGATAAAGGTCAACATGAAACAAATGATATCTACCGGGATATTCGTTTATCAAAGTGTAGGTTGGGCTTGTTATGTAATAATTATCAGGGACATCAAGACCTTTAGCCAACCCTTGAACAAATGTAGTTTTTCCGCTTCCAAGATCACCGGTTAAGGCTAAAACGGTTCCTGAATCAAGGTATTTTCCTGTTTTTTCCCCAAGAGCCCGGGTTTCTTCAAGAGAATTGGTTATTATTTGGACTTGTTTGTTAATCATTAATAAAATGCTGTATCCGCCCTGGTATGGCGTTCATAACTTCCGTTGCCAGAAAACCAAAGGGACCTATATTTTTTTGCAGCGTATCAGCGGCAGCTCCGTGTAAATAAACGCCCGCATGAGTGGCTGATTCAGGAGAATAACCCTGTGCAACAAAGCCTGCAATAATTCCGGTCAGCACATCCCCCATGCCGCCGGAAGCCATTCCCGGATTGCCGGTGGGGTTGATTAAGACTTTTCCATCAGGGTGGGCAATTACAGTTCTTGCTCCTTTAAGAACAACATGAACTTTAAATTTTTTTGCAAAATTCCTGGCGCAATTTATCCGATCATTCTGAATAAAGCTTACAGGTCTGCCTATTAATCTTGACATTTCTCCAGGATGCGGGGTCAATATAACCGGTTGCTTCAAGTTTTTTAGTATATTGATGTTATCAATAAGGTTATTTAAACCGTCCGCATCAATTACAATCGGCAGACCGCATTCCTGAATAATCCGAATAACAAGATTTTTAGTGCCGGAAGCGGTTCCAAGTCCCGGCCCAACAGCAAGGCACTTTTTGCCGGCAATCAGATCCATAATTTCGTTAAATGACGATTCATCAAGTATGTCGCCTTCGGCTTCAGGAAGAGGACACGTCATTACTTCAAGAACCTGACTTTCTAAAACAGGGTTTAAACTTTTTGGTATTCCGAGAGTTACAAGTCCTGCGCCTGAACGCATTGCAGATATCGCCGTCATAGCTGCTGCGCCGGTTTTGCCGGTCGAACCTGCTATAATCAAGAGATGGCCCGCATTGCCTTTATGGGCTTCAGGTGATCTTTTTTGCAGCGCAGCCCTGACCAGCTCGGATGTAAGAAGGAATTGTCCTGGCTCCACACTTTTGGCAATATAGTTAGGTATGCCAATATCTACTATTTCGAGATTTCCGGTATAAGTTGCTCCGGGAAAGATTAAATGACCTGTTTTGGCAAATGCAAAGGTCGCTGTTGTATGTGCCTGGATGCAAATGCCGCAAGGCCGCCCTGTGTCTGCATTAAGCCCGGAGGGTATATCTACTGCAAAAACAGGTTTCTTTAAGCTGTTAATAAACTCGATAATTTTTCGGAAATATCCTTTGACATCTGATTTTAGTCCGGTTCCAAGTATGGCATCAATCCATATATCCTGATGAAGCATAGAAGTTTTGTGCTTTGAAAAGGATTTTTGGTCCGGCATTTCTATTACGGAAATATCGAGCGGGGCTAAAATATTTAAGTTTTCAGCAGCATCCCCTTTAACCACAGTTTTTTCGGCAAGGAGATATACGGTCACGCTCACGCCTTTTTGAGAAAGATATCTGGCCATTACAAAACCGTCCCCGCCGTTATTCCCGCGTCCGGCTACAATGCCGACCTTTTTGTTAATAAGACCTTTAAATTGTCTTAATAGTATTCGTGTTGCACCCAGGCCGGCATTTTCCATAAGGACTCTGCCTGGAAGACCATATGATTCAATGGTCTGTCTATCCATTTCCTGCATTTCACCAGCAGTTACAAGATACATGTTATGCTCCATCAAAGCTCTTTAATAAGCGCCGACATTTCTTTGACAGCTCTTTCCATTCCAACAAGCACAGCTCTTGAGACTATGCTGTGGCCTATGCTGAATTCATCAATTTCATACAGGCCGTTGAAAGCCTTTATGGTATTGTAACATATCCCATGACCGGCATTTATTTTTAGCTTCAGTTTGTGGGATAGTTTAACAGCATCAACAATTTTGTCAAAAGCCTGATCCCTTTTTTGGGGTGTTGTTGCGTCACAAAAAGTTCCTGTATGAATTTCAACAGTTGAGGCATTTATCTTATACGCGAATTTGATTTGTTCAGGTGCCGGATCTATGAAAATACTTACAGGAATACCATTGTCCTGGAGTGAGCCAACGGTTTCAGCAATTGAGTTTTTGTGGACAAAAAGATCCAGTCCTCCTTCGGTTGTAAGTTCTTCCTTTTTTTCAGGTACGAGTGTTACAAGATCAGGCTTTATATCAAGAGCTATCCCAACCATTTCAGAAGTTGAAGCCATTTCCAGGATAAGTTTGGTCTGAACGACTTTTCGCAAAATCCTGACATCCCGATCCTGTATGTGGCGCCTGTCTTTCCTCAAATGAACAACAATTCCATCCGCTCCGGCCAGTTCAGCCAGCACAGCAGCCGCCACAGGTTCCGGGTAGCTGACCTTTCTGGCTTCTCTTAAAGTAGCAATGTGATCAACATTTACAGCTAATCCTGCCATTATTGAACCCTCCCTATTATGAAATTAGTAGGGGCGATCCTTGTGATCGCCCTGATTAGGGCGATCACAAGGATCGCCCCTACTGTTATATTTTTTCTATCAACTTTATAAGTTCTTCACTCTTTTTTTCCATCTTAAGAGCTTCTTGCTCCGTTGTTTCATGATCATAACCAAACAGGTGAAGAATTCCGTGAATCAAAAGCTGTATAAAACGTTCTTCCACACTGATTCCAGCATTTACTCCTTCTTGATAAGCGGTTTCAACAGATATAACCACATCGCCCAACAATTGAGGCGAGATGTTTGCAAATTTGCCCTCCCGCATGGGGAAGGCTATGACATTGGTAGGGCAATATCGATTGAAATATTGTTTGTTTAGAGCCTCTATCAGGGGATCATTAACGATCAGGATGGAAAGTTCTCCATCAGGACAGTCCAAGGCGTTTAAGATGGCCTGAGCCTTTTTCTGCATCATTTCCGGAGAAATTTTGTGTTCTTTTTGCCTGTTGTCTATCAGGACTTTCATCTTTAACCTTTCCATTTTTAGAATAGGATTTTTCAGGATAATCTATGCGGTGGTGATGTATTCCGCTTAATATTCTATTAAAAGTTTTCGCTATCTTATGCAAATCTTTTAATGTTAATTCGCAATTGTTAATCTGTCCATCAGAAAAAACTTTGTTTATAAGGTTTTGTACAAGGCCTTGAATCCTTGATGGCGTAGGATTATCCAGAGTCCTTGAGGCAGCTTCAACAACATCTGCCAGCATGACAAGTCCGGCTTCCTTTGTCTGAGGTTTTGGGCCGGGGTATCTGAAATCATCGACTTTTACAGCATCTTCGCCTTTTTGTTTCTTTGCTTTTTCATAAAAGTAAGCGATCAGGTTTGTACCATGATGTTGCCTGATAGTGTCGATTATGACTTGGCCAAGTTTATTTTGTTTTGCCATCTCAACACCTTCTTTTACATGAGCAACTAATATATGTTTTGACATGGAAGGAGCGAGTTTATCGTGTTTGTTTCTGCCGTTTTTCTGGTTTTCGATAAAATACAAAGGTTTCTTTATTTTGCCGATATCGTGATAATAGCCGCAAGTTTTGGCAAGCAAAGGGTTTGCACCAATTTCAGCGGCAGCAGCTTCAACCATATTGCCTACAATAACGGAATGGTGATAGGTACCGGGAGCCTCTATCATTAGCCGGCGAAGAATCGGTCTTTCGAGATTTGCAAGTTCAAGAAGCGTGATATCTGTTGTATAGCCAAATGCTATTTCTATAAGAGGGGCAATACCTGTTGTAACGATTCCGGCTACGATACCACCCATAAAGGCAAAAGCCCAGACCTCCAGTATTTTAAAGTCTACAAAACCTGAAATATAAAAAGAGATCGCAGTTGAAAGCACTGCATTAAGCAATCCAAGCTTTAAGCCCGTTTTAATAAACACTTTACGTTCCGTGCAATTTTGGATCCAGTAAGCTGCCATTGCGCTGTTAAGCAGGAAATAGATAAAAATTTCAAATCTGTTTTGAAAAATTAGTGTTGTGCATGCAGCAGCCACCATAGCAAAGGGTATTGCTATATTGAAGCATAGCAACAAACATATGGTCATGGCACCAGAGGCAATTGGAATACTGAAAATAATTGATGAAGGAGAAATTCCAAAACTCGAATTTTGGTTCAGTACTTCGGATAATGGTGCGAATAGTCTGGCAAACAATAAAATGATTATAAGCATACAGGCCATAACCATTAAATTTTTATTATGATTGCGCGCAAATCGGCTGTTATGCTTAATGTGAAGGATGTAAGTTAAGATAAGCAGGCACAGTATTATCATTGCCGCACCAATACTTATTGCCAGAATACGTTCTTTTTTTGTTTGCGTCTGCAGATTTTTGAGCTTTAAAAGCTGAACTTTTGTAATTATTTCTCCTTCGCGGAGGAGCATTTCTCCTGTTTTTATTTTGTAAATAACCGGCTTGATTTCTGCAGCAGCTCTTTTTTTTCGTTCTTCGGTTTCATTTGTGTTTTGAGTTATATTTGGCTGTATTAGCTTTTGGACAAAATCTACAATAATGTTGACCAAATTGTAGTTCATGTCTTTGAGCATGGGCTGACCAACAATTCTTACCATTGTTTTCGCCTGGTCAAGACCATATAATGACTTAAGATCATAAACGACTTTTTCAGTCTTTGTTTCAACATCCCTTAATATTATTCCTTTATCTGATTCTTTAAGAAGAATATCTTTGTTAATAACAACTCCATTATTTATTATCTCTGTTAGAATTCTGGAAATAAGATCGGCGATATTGTTTGAAAATTTTTCTTCTATAAGAATTTTATATGCATCATCGCTTACCGTGATGCCGATTGCTTCCTCAAAGCTCTCTTTGAGCTGCCGGAGTTTTTCATTTAATGATAACGGTTTTATCTCTTTATTTGATGAAGCATTGCCTTGATTTTCTTTGTATGCTTCGAAAATATCAGCCATTTCAGCAAAAACTTGTTTTACATTCCGGCTAAGTTTTACGCTAAGAGACGCATTGTTATCGTAAACAGTTAAAACCTCTTCAGCAGCCTTTTTACGGTTTTCCTCTTCAGCTTCTTCATCTTCAATAAGAAAATATTTGGGTGCTTTAATATCTCTTTCAGCAACATCTCCTAACTTATAGGAATGTTTTGTTATTATAAGAGTCGGATAAAGGATAATGGTAAATATTATGGTGAAACCTATTAGAATGAACCATCTGATAGATTTGCTTGAGGCAAAAAAATTTTTAATTGCTTTATTCTTTTTTTCTATGTTCATAAGGGATTTATTGTGTTATTTTTTTACTTGCTTCCAGCTCTTCATACGCATTGATAATTTTCTGAACTAATTTATGCCTAACCACATCTGTTTTTGAGAAAAAAACAAACTCTATTCCATCTATTCCCTGTAAAATATTTTTTGTTTCTATGAGTCCGGAAGATTTATTAACCGGAAGATCTGTCTGGGTAATATCGCCGGTTATTACGGTCTTGGAGTTAAAGCCTATTCGGGTCAGGAACATCTTCATCTGTTCAGACGTTGTATTTTGTGCTTCATCTAAAATAATAAAAGCATCATTTAATGTTCTTCCACGCATAAAAGCAAGGGGTGCTACTTCTATAATTCCTTGATGCATGAGATTGGAAACCTTTTCAAAACGCATCATATCGTGAAGCGCATCATAAAGAGGTCTTAGATACGGATCAACCTTTTCCGTCAGGTCCCCGGGCAAAAAGCCCAGAGTCTCACCAGCCTCAACCGCCGGCCTCGTGAGAATTATTCGGTTTATCTGTTTTTTTGAAAGAGCTGAAACAGCCATAGCCATAGCCAAATATGTTTTGCCTGTTCCCGCAGGCCCTATTCCAAAAACCATATCATAATTGCGGATAGCATCAATATATTCTTTTTGAGAGCGATTTTTGGGTGTAATAAAGCGCTTTTTTGATGCAATGAACACTTTATCCAGAAAAATATCTTTAAGCTTGATATTATCATCAGAACAAAGAGCCCTTACCGCATAATCAATATCGCTGGGATAGACAGGAAGTTTTTCCTTTAAAAGGCCGTAAAGCTGATTTAGTATATTTTTGGCCAGGTTTGTTGCAATGCTGTCGCCCTGAATAATAACAGTGCTGCCTCTTGCGTGGATTGTAATGCCCACAGCTTCAGCAATTTTTTGAAGATTATGGTTATGTTCGCCGAAAAGCTGTTTTGTCAGATCTATATCTGAGAAAGTCAGTTTTATCTTCTTATTGATTGAGTTTTCATCCATAGGGCTTATAACCTATCATAACTTTTTCAGATAATGCAAACTGCATCTTGTGGCTAATTGCCTTCAAATAAAAACACCTTGACTCATAAAATCCGCTTTGTTATTTTAAAAAAACTTATAATTTTTAGTTCAATTATTTTTTGCATTTAAAAACGTGTTAAAATAAATAGTTGTCTTTTTGTTGCTATTTTACTTTAAAGGAACGCTATGAATAAGTTTGATATTTTGATTGTAATTGTTTTTGGATTTTGCCTGATAAGAGGTTTTTTTAGAGGGTTTATCAAGGAAATGTCTTCGATAGTTGGTGTTTTAGGAGGATTCTATGCAGCTTATACTTATTACCTGGAAGTTGCAAGACCACTATCAGGATGGATTTTAGACAAATCGTACCTTCATATAATTAGCTTTTTGATTATTTTTTGCATAGTTTTCCTTATTATCAGCATTCTTGGTGTAGTAATCAAGTATATTCTAAATATTGCATTTTTAGGCTGGTTTGATCGTATTTGCGGAGCTGGATTTGGGATAATTAAGGCAACATTAATGGTTTCTGTTTTGTTGATAGCTTTTACCGCCTTCCTCCCAAAGGGGGCACCGATAGTCAAAGACTCTATTCTTTCCCCCCATGTTTCATTTTTTTCTGAAAAGATGGCTAAAGTAATTCCTGAAGATATGAAACATCAGTTTGTATCTAAAATTGAGGAATTAAAAAAGGCCTGGAAGAAAAGCTAACTATCCCCCCTGATTAGTGCCTGACCGAAAAGTTTTTTTTTAATGCTGGCAATAGTTTCAGCTTATTTACCGATGTGAAGATTTGTGAAAAAGCCATTAGCTCTTAGCTGAATGTGTTATCTGTTTGATTTTTTAAGCTAAAGGCTAATTGCTAAAAGCTAACTGCTAAAAGCTAACTGCTAAAATTTTTAAGGGATAAGTTTGGGAATAAATGCTTTAAATAAACTTATTGACACGTTAAGAGGGGAAAACGGATGCCCATGGGATAAAAAGCAGACACCCCGTTCCATGTCGGTTTATCTTGTAGAAGAGATATATGAGCTTTTAGAAGCAATTGAATCAGGAAATACCGATGATATCTGCGAAGAACTGGGAGATGTTTTGTTCCATATTCTATTTATAGCCAAGCTGTTTCAGGAGATGGGCTCTTTTAATATAGAAGACGCTGCTTCTGTAAATAAAGAAAAAATGATACGTCGTCATCCTCATGTTTTTGGTGATAGTAAGGTCAGCCGCTCTGATGATTTAAGAAAACAGTGGCACCGGATTAAGATGAATGAAAAAACACATAGTGGAAATAAATCGATATTGGATTCTATCCCTTCAGGCCTTCCCGCTTTGAGGCGTGCCTACAGGATTTCAGAGCACGCAGCAAGGGTGGGATTTGACTGGGATAATATTTCAGGTGTTATGCAGAAAGTTGAGGAGGAATGGTCTGAATTAAAGACCGAATTAAATAAATCAGGTAAAAATCAGGAAAGTTCGGCAATAGAAATCGGAGATGTTATCTTTACCCTTGTAAATGTAGCCAGATTTGCGCGCGTTCATCCTGAAAATGCTCTGGCGGATTCCATTAAAAAATTTGAAAATCGTTTTAAATATATGGAGAAAGTTATATTAAAAAACGGGAGAAAAATAGAATCTGTTTCTCAGGGTGAAATGAATAAATTATGGGAAGAAGCCAAAAGAAAAGGTAACGGTTCAGCCACTAAATAAAAAGAGTGTTCATTAATATGATTGCTATTATAGACTATGATGCGGGCAACCTTGCAAGTGTGGAACGGGCTGTTTCATATTTAGGGTTTAAGTGCATTGTTACAAATAACATGAAAACAATAGACAGTTCGGAGCGGATAATATTCCCCGGAGTCGGCGCCGCCGGTGCTGCTATGGACAGTTTGAAACGTCTTGGACTGGATTCACCTATAAAACAGGCGGTTATTGACGGCAAACCAATACTTGGCATATGTCTCGGCACTCAGATAATCATGGAATATAGCGAAGAAAATGAAACACCTTGTCTTAAGATAATAGATGGATTTGTTAAGGCATTTCCGCTGGATATTAAATCTAAAGATGGCAGCCGGTTAAAAATTCCTCACATGGGGTGGAACGGCTTGGAAAACATTAAAAAACATCCGGTTCTTTCGGATTTGCATGAGGATGATGAATTCTACTTTGTTCATGGATACTATCCAAATCCAAACGATTCAGAACATATTCTGGCTACAACGGATTACGGAATTTCTTTTGCATCGGTTATTGGATTCAATAACATAATTGCCACCCAGTTTCATCCTGAAAAAAGCGGGAGACCCGGGCTGTCTTTGCTGAAGAATTTTTGTATGTGGAGTCCAGGTTAATCTCATATCTGAGTTTTCAAATTTCTGTTAATAGAATTAAATGACACATAAAAATGAGTTTGTAGATTTCTGATAATGCTGTAGGAAAAAGATATGTTAAGTAAGCGCATAATCCCATGCCTTGACGTTCGTGAAGGAAGGACAACAAAAGGCATACGTTTTGAGAATAATGTGGATATTGGAAATCCCGTTGAAATGGCATCTTTCTACTATGAAGCCGGTGCAGACGAGATTGTTTTTTACGATATTACCGCATCTCACGAAAAAAGAAATATCATGATTGATGTGGTAAGACGTGTGGCTGAAACAATATTTATACCTTTCTCAGTGGGCGGAGGGATACGTGACGTAGATGACATGAGAAATGTACTGTTGGCCGGGGCTGAAAAGGTAAGCGTTAATTCAGCGGCAGTTAAAAACCATGAAATTATATCTAAAGGAGCTGAAATTTTTGGAAGCCAGTGCATAGTCCTTGGTATGGATGTAAAATATGTTGGGGAAAGTGTAAAAATTCCTTCTGGTTATGAAATAGTAATCAATGGGGGAAGAAAGTATATGGGTATTGATGCGCTGAAATGGGCAGTTGAAGCACAAGAACTTGGGGCCGGAGAAATTTGTTTAAATTCTATAGATGCAGATGGAACTCAGGATGGTTATGAGCTGAAACTGACCTCTCTTATTTCAGAGAATGTTAGTATCCCTGTAATCGCATCAGGGGGTGCCGGAAAACCCGAGCATCTTCGCGAAGTTTTGACTAAAGGAAAAGCCGATGCGGCGCTTATTGCGTCAATGGTTCATTATGGCACATACACTGTTTCAGAGATTAAAACATACCTGGATTCATGTGGTGTAAAGGTTCGAAAAAGTTGGTGATGCATTAGGGGCTCCATCCAGCATAACTGATTTAATGACAAGCATAGGCCGAATAATATATTCTGATAAAGCTCCTATGGCTTTCAAAGGCAATTTCCGGCAGATCGTTATAATTAAAATAAGCTGCATCAGATGCATCGTCGCCTGCTTTAAGGATACCATTATAATTTTTTATAAGATAACCGACCATAAGAACGCTATGATATCTTGGGCTGATATTTGTTGTAACGCCCAGAAGCATCTCGATTTTACCTGAAAGGCTGGTTTCTTCTTTCAGTTCTCTTAAAGCGCCCTGTTCGGGCGTCTCGCCAAGCTCAATAAATCCCCCGGGCAGACACCAGAAGCCAATTTTTGGCTCTACGCTTCTTTTAACGAGCAATATTCTTTCCTTATTATCAACCACGACAAGGCAGGAAGCAGGCACCGGATTTTCGTAAATGGCTTCATTGCATTTTTTGCAGAAAAGGCGAATGGTTCCTTGTAATAGCTTTTCAGAAAGCTTTGCCCCGCAAAAATGACAAAAAGATTTTTTTTGCATCTTAATCGTCAAAATTTCCCTTAGATCCTTTGTCGGTGATAATAGATTTTGCTTTTTTAACAATTTTTTCCTGTGTCCATTCAACTGGATCTTCAAGTCTTTTTGTTTTTGGGCCCGGATAGTAAGTCCCGGAATCAAGTATGGAGCTTATAACAATAGGAGCTGTATCCTGTGCATTCAATACATTTACAAGCATTTTATATATAAATTCTTCGACTCGTTTTGACATTCTTTCTTTTATCTCTTTTGGCTGTCCAAGCAGCCTGTTTTCAAACGGCAGGTTAAGCTTCTTGTAATTCCCCCCTTTAATCCCTTTTGAGTCAGCATAGGCAACTATTTCAGACCATATATTTTCAGTGACGCCTTCGCCTTTTACCTTGATAAACTTGCCCTCATTATCAAGCCTGGCATTTCCGTAATCATTAACCTCCAGACCCCATGAAATCATTTGAAGAGCTGTAGCCACATTTGCTTTGGTGGTTCTGGTTTTAGCTGCTATCTCTCTCAACCTCTCAGAGCTGTTTCCGGATGTTCCATGCTGTGCACCAGACATGTTGTATTTTGCTAAAGCTTCGTGGATTTCAGCAGTCAGGTTTACTTGAATTCCCTGGTCGCTTGCCTCTATACCATGAGTTGTTCCGTTATTTAATGCTATCCAGTCAGGGAAAATATTATTGGCATTTAGGCCCTGTATGAGAAACAAAGCTTCATCCACTGTTGAAAGGCCTTCTTTGCCCTTAATTTCACCAACCTCTGTTTCAAGGCCTGCCCATTCGGGGATAAATGGAGTTAGCTCAATGTTCGCAATAAGATTCTTGTCATCAGGCAGGTGTGAAGCATCTATTGCAATAGATGTAATTCCTGCTTCAAATAACGTAGGGATTTCTGTTTTTGCCTCTTCAATATCTTCATCTTTTTTTATGCCATAGTGATCTGCGTGCAAAGCTACCGGTATCGTGATATTCATTTCATTGCACAGAGCGTCAACAATCCTGGCAATGTTCCAGTAATTTACTGCACAATAGGCATTTGCGCCACCTTCTGACTTGGCGATTTCAATGATAATGGGCGAATTTGCGCGCTGAGCGGCCTTAAGAGCTCCACGTATCACAAAATAATTTCTGCCATTAGCAGCCATTGAGATCGCTTTACACTTTGTAATCATAGCTCTGTCTATAAACTTTCCACTAACGATTAATGCTTTTGAATTGGGGAAAAGCTTTACTACGTTTGGCGGACGGCCAATTTTAAGAGCCTTTTCAAAATCAATTGAATTGTTGACTTTATTATTTGACATGGCTTAACCTCCTTTTAACTTACATATTACGTACCAAAAAATGTCAAAACTCATTTGGTTTAAGTTTTATGAAAAATTATGACGTATCAATATTCCTACATAATACGTAAGGAATATGACTAACACGGCAATAGAGATATGTTCCATTACTACCTTCCATGGATTTACCCCGCGTTCATTTGCAACGTAAATACTGAAAACACTCAACAGAAGAAGTCCCCATACTATGCTGACAACAATTGCCTGTTTAAGAGAGAAAATCAACATCGGCAACAGGAAGGTTATTGCAAAAACGAATTTAGAAAACAGAGTTGAAAGTGTGGCTTCCCATATTTCTATAGTCGGATGTTTTTTTGATTCCTCGGCAATATGAACACCAAGGGCATCAGATAACGCATCGGCAACAGCTATTGTCAATATGCCGCCTATGATAACTTCCCTTGAGTGAGCACCGGAGTATAACCCAATAATTAAACCAAGAGTCGTAATTATACCGGATGTCAGGCCAAATCCGAATCCGCTTTTTATGGAACGTTTTAAACTCACGCAAATCCTTAGGGTTCAGGGTTCACCGTTCAGGGTTAACTTTCTTTCGTTGGCCTTGGCTCATAGGCCGGCATCATGCCTTCTCTATTTGAAATTTTATTTTTAATCTATAGTCCTTTTTAGATGTGAAAATCAATAATTATATATTGTAAATAGAACAATTCATTGTTAAGCTGTCATACAAAATTACTTAAGGAGTAACTGATTATGAAAAAACTGAGAATAGAGTTACTTGTGGCTGTATTTATTTTTATTTCTTGCATTTCATCAGACGCAGCTTTTGCAAATCAGTCCTCGGTTTTACTGGAAGCTCCGAATTCAGTTGAAAGAGGAACTGAAATCACAATAAAAGTCCATGTTACACACAGCGCCAATAATTATTTTCATTATACAAAATGGGTTTCTATAAAGGTTAATGGTGAAGAGATAGCAAGATGGAACTATGGTAAGTATAAGTATAAAAGACCTAAAGCTAAAAATTTTACCGAGGAAATTAAATACATAGTAACTGATGACGTAATAATTGAAGCTGACGCAAGCTGCAATATCCACGGAAGCAAAAAAAAGGCGATAAAGAAGGTTTTTATAAAAAATTAACCGGCAGGAGGTTTAATGAAGATCGGCGGATTATCGATTATTTTGATTCTCGGAATTTGCAATTTTATTTTACTTGTTTTTCAGCTTGGAACAGGTCTGCGTTTAATTAAGGTATCGTTGGGAATTCACAAAAAAACAGGAATTATTTTATTTGTCTGCGCTTTTCTACATGGTATTCTTGCATTTTTTACACGCTGATCTAAATACAGACGAGTTGAAAAATTAAGGGGCAGTATAATTTACCACCCCTTAATTCATTTGGTATCATGCAGCCTCCCGGCACTGCGGCTCAATTAAGATGATGCGGAAGGTTTCTTTTCCAATTCCTCAATTCGTTTATTGATAGTATCCAATGATTTTTTCATGTAATTGGCGTCAGCCCGTAGCATGTCTATATCATCTGATGCGTCCGCCGGATAGGCCGGGCCAACAGCAGGCGGATACCCGTAACCTCTGCCAAAACCGCGTCCCAAACCCCTGTCCGGGCCGAATCCACCTCGAAATCCGCGTCTTAGCCCTAAACCTCTGCCATAGCTAAAGCCTTCAGTAAACCTGGGATTGTATCCCGCATTTGAAGGATTACAACGGCCCCTGGCTCCGCCGGTCATGGGGCCGGCACCCATCGGACCTGTTTGATCAAATCCTGGCATAGTATTACCTCCTTAGGGCTCGGAAAAAATAACTTGGCATTTTTGCATCCCGACTTATTTTTTTCCGAGCCCTCAATGATTTTTGTTTTGGATTGAATGATTACCGTCTGTTACCGCGGCCTTGTCCAGTTCCTCTGCCTTTTCCTTGACCTCGGCCGTCACCTCTGCCTGCTCCCTGGCCTTGACCCCTGCCAGCACCACGTCCTTGACCTTGCGGTGCGGGGTTTCCTCCTTTAGGAACACATTTACCCAGGCCTTGTCCCGTCTTCGGGCCCTGGCCCTGGGGGCCTGTTCTATCTCCTTGTGGCATATTGCTCACCTCCTTCCATGCCTTCTTACGCCTCTTCTTTGTCGACGCCCGCCCATGCCGCGAAATTCATATGCACCGCCCCCGATTTTCAGAGCTTTTCCGGTAACCATGGCTTCTGCTACGATGCTGCGGGCATTGGCAAGAATTCGTCCGTAGGTATGCCGGGATACCTCCATCATATTTGCGGCCGTTTCCTGATCCAGGTGTTCAAAATCGCTCAGCCTGATGGATTCCAGTTCTTCCACGGACATAAAAATCTCGCCCGTAACGATCACTCCCTGAGGAACAAAAGCAGCAATGGCCGGATAGGCGGATACAAATCTGGGCTTTTTGGGTCTGGGCATTGAATA
>Ga0255427_1039_pt1 | contig 29878 bp, 17 predicted proteins | sample ANMaggSeSYBR02D9_FD_182671 | JGI IMG/M metagenome (GOLD analysis project Ga0255427, IMG submission 182671) | Sediment cell enrichment communities from methane seep in Santa Monica Basin, California, United Staets - ANME aggregate JGI... | ecosystem: Environmental > Aquatic > Marine > Cold seeps >... | reverse complement strand
GACGACGGATAAAACGCTATACGTTATAAGAGGACTTCTATTATTTATGCTTAATAGAATTTGGAAAGTACTTAACAGCAATTTAGTAATTTTATTGATAGGATTTGTTCTAACCGGTTTAGTTGGCACATATATAAACAACAAGTATCAGATGGCAACTTAGTAATATTGTTGACAAATACGTGCCAAACCGTATAGCAGTTTACGAGGCTTGCTGAACGGCAGTTGCCTTGGCTATAGCGCTCACTAAAATTGATACGCCTATGCTCACTTAAATTGATACAGTGTTACAACTATAGCATGTTTCGCATATCATGATTCTAAAAATCATTGATAACATATTGTAATTAAAGAAGTTAAAAATATAAATCCGCATCAAGATATACGGGACACGCTATAATAAAAACATATTGATTTTATCGTACAATTCGGGTATTATAATAAATTTAAAAGTTGCTTCGCTTGGAGAACAATGCGTTCATACGTATGAACGATTTTCATAATTTATGTTATTTCAGATAGTTATACCTTTCGCCTCCTTCTTTATCTCAGTTCTTCTCTACAGATCGCCTTAATACTTTACAGGCAGCGGGATATAATTTTTAAAAAAATGGCGGGGTATACCTGTTTCATCCTGTAAAGAAACGTATCAATTTATCTGAGCAAAAGTGTATTAATTTATCTGAGCGCTATAGTGCTTGGTTATACTTATTCATCATGAGAGACTTGCCGACAAAAAATGGCCTCCGTGGCCTTGATCCTTCAGAAGAGCGTTCTGAAAGCAACCATCCAATTGGTGTGCAACTTCGTTACGCGCTGGGTCCTTTCGATAAAAAGGTGTCTCGTCTGGCTTGGTCGCCGGATGGACGCATGCTGGCCGTTCCGTGCAGGGACAAGCTCGTTTATCTGTATGAGGGTGATTCAGGTGAAATCCTGAAGACGCTGGAGGGCCACACACAAGAAGTCCTGAGCGTCGCATGGTCTCCCGACGCCAAACTCCTTGCTTCCGGGGGATGGGACAACGTGATTCGAGTCTGGGACACGGACAGAGAAACCATGATCAAGGTTCTTGAGGGTCATGAGAGAGAGGTGAACGCCGTTGCGTGGTCCCCTGACGGAGCGATTATAGCCAGCTCCAGCGAGGATGAGACTGTGCGGCTCTGGTCCACGAGATCCTGGGAGCTGAAGGGAACCCTGCCGCATGTCGGTGCGCTCCATGCAGCTTGGTCACCCGATGGAAAGCTCTTGGCTGTAGGGTCCTCCAGCGGTGGAGTGACCGTTTGGGACGTGTCCAAGGGCGAACCGTGCCGTGCGCTGGAAGGACAAATTCGCGATTCGGCGATGGTTGTCTGGGGTCCCGATGGACGACTGCTCGCGTCAGCGGCAAAGGATCATACTGTTTGCCTGTGGGACACCGAGCAAGAGCTACTACTAGAGACGCTGCGCGATCACACTGCTGAGGTTATCGCGCTGTCGTTTAGCGGCGATGCCAGGCTGCTGTCAACAAAGTCCCGGGATGATACCGTGCGCATATGGGATTGCGACTCATGGCAACCCGTTGGAATTATAGTTGAAACCGCTACCTCGACGGGCTGGTGCGTGGGATTGGCATTCCACCCCAACCAACCCGCGCTTGCATCACTCGGGCGGCAAGACAGGCAGGTTCGTGTCTGGGACCTTGAACCGGACATCTTGTTGGGAAACGTGGCTGATCCGGACAGGCTATGACTCAAGGACCCAAAGCCGCTGTGTTGCTTCCCAACGTCGACCTGCCGCGGAAGACCCCAGATTGAGGTAATTCCTCCACGCCTCCGCTTCGAGGTGCCGGTCTTCATGTCTGCCGCGCTCTTGGTAGTACCGGGCAAGCCAGTACTGCGACTCGCCATCGTCCGGATCGCTGCCTTGAGGTAACGTCAGAAGCTCTTCCGCCGCGTCAAGGTTGCCTTGCAGGACATGTGCGCCACCCAGATTGACTCGGCTTTGCCGCGTGAGTGGGTGCTTAAATCCCAAGGTCGTCTCTCGAATCTGGAGCGCTTGCTCTCCCAAACATAGTGATCTCCGATCTTTCGCTCGACGCAGGGCAAGCAGGAAGATCCGATTGAGGCTATCTGCCACGAAGGGGTGATTCGGTCCGGCCCCAGCGGCAGTGGCCAAGCAAGCCCGGGCCCATTTAACAAGGGATTCATGCGCCTGGGAGTCGCCTTGTTCGGTGAGTATCTGTGCCGTCGCCGTCACCACGCCCGATAGACCTGGAATTGCGATGACTGGATCATCGTTTATCTCGATCGCCGGGTCCTTAGAATCGAGAGCCTTCAATAGTTCGATCGCTTCCGTTAATTTCGTGTCCGGGTTATCAAACTCTCTCTCCCAGAATCCCGTGGCTTCTGATTCGAGTCTGTCGAGTACTTGTTTGACGGAACGGTCGAGTGATTCCGTACTCTGATCTTGCCGATAAAGGTCGGTGAGTTCGAGCCAGACGCGCCGTCCTGCCAACTCACGCTGCTGGTGATAGCGATGAAATGCGAGCCGAACACCCAGTGAAACCTTAGAAGTCGGCTCCAGGCGGCACGTGTCCCAGATGGTCTCTATCAGCTCGCCAAAGTCGTTATCTCCCCTTGCCGTTCGGACTTCATTCAGAAGCTCGCGATTTGAGCTGAAGATCCCGGCTATAGCCGGACCCATTTCCTTTGTGACCGGCTCTCCCGACAGAAGCAACGTCAAAACATTCGCCGGTGTTGCTGAATTGGTCTTATGCTTGTACACCACGTCGTCGATTGGGTCATCGTCGAATACTAAATTGTGGGGTGTCGCAAAGCCTGCCGGCACCTCGTCCAGTTTTTGCTGTGTGTCAGCCAGTTTTTTCAGCAACACACTCATCATCTGCCCCCAAATCGTTTCGACCGGTACTCCCGTAAAGGTTTCGGGAGCAACTCGCGGTACCTATCCGCTGTTTCTCCCATTGCTCTTTCGGTCAACTCGGGGTAGCTGCCGGACTTGTTGTCCAGGGGGGTCGCATGATGCTGTTGGGATATTGCTCGAATGTAGTCCGGTGGAAACATCGACAAAGGGAGTCTGGTTATCGTGACCCCACGTCTTTGCCCCTCGTGGTAGATGATCGGATCTATTTTGACCGCGTCTTCCGCGATGATATTCACGGTAGTGGTCGCATAGGGAATGGTTGCCCGGACGAGGAATGTCGGCCAATCGCTGATATCCAGTTCGATACCGTAACGCTCCTTGTACATTCGAATTAGACCTTCTTCCCTGGGGTCATTAAGAATCGGGCCTCGTATGTAGTCTGTTTCTTCGAGCCATCTGGCTTCCTCAATATGGTCGAAGTGACCTGGCGTGAAAGCCACTAAGCCTCGTACTTTGTACATGGTAACGCCAGCTGCCTGCTTGGCCTGCGACACCTGGCCTCTCTCGAGGACACTCAGTCCGTCCACACAGGACCGGCCGAGTTTGTTCTCGGCCTCGTCCAGTCTGTGCGGGTACTCGACGAAATGTCTAAAATAGTCTCTCAGCGGTCCATTGTGAATGAATAGTTTGGAGTTCGGTGACCATCCTGGACGTAGAATGAAAATTGTCAGACTCGGTCCAATGCCGGATTGTGGGTTGATAGACTGCCTGAGGCGGCAGTCACGAACGTAGATATCCGGCTCGCCCCGGACCCTGGCACGCATGGTGGCCTTGATATCGACGCCGTCCATCAGGCTTCCCTCGAAGCGCTCGGTTAGTGTCGGCCCGCCACCTGTCTGGCGACCCACTCCGGCAATCTGGTCGGCTCGGATCGCCATCAACGTTTGTAACACGCCCTCAGGCGGCCACGTACGGGGCGTTCCAGACGCTGGTGGATTCACCGCCGCGAAGTGCTCTGGGATTTCCCATGGTTCCGGCGGTGGGTCCGGGTCACCTTCCCCTTGATCTTCCTGTCCATCATCGCCTTCGATCAGGCCGTCGCCCGACCCCTCTTTGTCCTGATGCTTATCTGATTTTTTCCCGCCCTCGGAAGGATTACCCCCAATATTCTCGTTGTTTTCATCTTTTTTCTTGTCGTCTTCCTGTCCGTCGGGGTCAGTACCACGCTCAGACTTTTCATCCTCGTTCAGTTCGACTTCTGGCGTCGGACCATCTTTCTGTATAGGCTCAGGCTTTTCTATCTCCGGCTCGTCTGCTTCAGACGCGCCAGGATCACGTTCCTCAACTTCCTCGGATCCGGAATCGTGTGGTTCCTCGTTGGCGACCGGCGGATGATCCTCGGGCGGCGAGTATTCTTCCGAGAGCTCTTCCTCAGGCAATTCTTGCCGTTCGGAATTTGGCTCAGGTTCAGATTCCATTGGCTTCTGAGGCTTGGGCTTATCCGGGCCGCAACGATCCATCTCCTCCCTGACTCGTTGAGAAACGCCCCTCTTTCCAGGCACCCATTCCCATGGGACCGGCACCTCCACCGTAGGGCTGTTCCCGGGACGCGATTCCACGAAGAACGACTTACTCCGTCGCCCCCGGTGGTCGCGATATTCGGCCTTCAGGCCTTGGGAGGTCGATGTCGGTACGAATTCCAGTGTCGGGAGCTGCGAGTGGTCCGCCGATTGCGCCCATTCGAAAGCCATCAATTCTTCTGCCAGGCGGCGGCAGAACTGAGGGCTCATCATCGCCTCAGCCGTCTCAAGTACCGTAAACAGGTCGGGCACTTCCATCTGTTTTAGAAGGCAGAGGTTGGTCAGAACTTGTTCGAAGCTCTGCAGATTCTCCAAATCCTCAAATCTTCGCTTGAGTTGATCGTCTTGATCGCCATCATCGGCGAAGTATTCGAAGTACGTTTCGTCCAACAAGATTTGAAACGTTCGGTCGGGGTCGATATAGTCAAGACTTCCAGCAGAACGACGCCACGCTGGATTTCGCTTCCTCTCGTACTCGGAGGCCATGACGGGAAACAGGTCCATGTGATGAACGGCGTGGAGGGGGTGGATGATGCACCTGATGAACTGTTCTGTAGCGTTCTTCTCCTCTGGCGGAAACGGAGCGGGCTGGACTTGAGCATCCGTCAAAAGTGAATCCAGTCGAATCCAGTGCGCCAGTCCGCAGGTGAAAAGCACATGGTCGTGTTTTTCGAGCAGCCCCTTGAGTCTTGCCGCCATGGCGCGGTCACGGCGATCGTCAATCTCGTTGCAACGCGCGTATGCAGCGTAGTCGGCGTTGCGTCTGACGTAACGGTCGAGGTCGCGATGCGCTTGCACCGGGTCTTCCAGGGATGCCTCCTTGCGCGTGCTGTACGCGGTTTCTTCCAGGTCAACCCCGTAGACGGGAACATCCAACTCTATGGCACAGCGGATTGCCTCGATGATCGAATCAGTCGACGAAAGGTAAAGGACCGAGACGCTGGAAAAATCGAGTTCCTCACGAAGAATGTCGGGCGGGATTTCATGAAGGCTCTTTTTCCACCTTTCCTGGAGCGCCCATGCCTGTTCTTTTTTCGATGTCCGAATGCGCCGGACCGGCTTTGTCAAGCCGAGCATGCAGGGCAGCTCGGTCGTGACTCCGCGGGCCATTTCAGTCTTGAGTTCGAAAAGCCATTCGTGTACCGCTCGGCAGGACGCTTCGCCCAGCTCAACTGCAATGGCCTTGGGTCGGGTGGCAGGCGTTGAGCAGATCTCGTTGATCGCATGAGCGAACGGTATGCGGAAATGAACGGCCGGCACGGCGGTTAACCGTGAGTTACCTATCCGTCGCTCGACCGCCCTGATCCGCATCGACTATACCCCCGTGAAATCGGCTACCAGATCTTTCATCGCCTGCGCCACATGTTTCGGTTCCACAATCGCGTTCATTTCGGGCTGTTTCGCGAGAAAATCGATGATAGACCCGTCGATGCCTCTTTTGCTGAAGATCGACTCGTAACTCGAGTAGTTGCTTGCGAGGCTGAAGACCGAGATGGCGTCGCGTGGGCTGGGAGGACGTGAGACGCGCAGTTTGCCCCACTCTTCCCAAAACGTGCTCAGCAAACCGGAAATCTGTTCTTGATGGTCTAAGCACTGGCCCTTCACGATTTCGTCGATCTCGTCACGGCTCGGGTAACCAAACTGAATCAAGGGATGCAACCGGGACCGGATGAAGGCCGGTAGCGCGTTGCCTTCGAGATCTGCCGTGTTGGTCGCCGCGATGAGCCGGAACCCTTCGTGGGCCATGACCCGGCCGCCTAAAAGATTCGAGTCGATGTAGCGTCGTTCGTCCAGCACACTGACCAGTAACGCAAGTGCCCGGGGCCGCATTTTGGCGATTTCATCGATGAAGCAGATCTGGCCAAGGTGCATCGCCGTCACCAGAGGAGATGCCGTGTATTCCATCTGCTTACTGTCCTGATCGCTGAACCGGATGGAGCACGCCAGTTCTTCGGCGGCGACGTCATCGTGCCCTTGGAAGATGTACAACTCCTTGACAGTTCTTCGAGCGATCTCGTAGACCAAATGATTCTTGCCCACGCCGGGCTGTCCTACGAGGAGCGGCGACAGTGGAAGCTGGCTTCGGCCTGCCATCCATGCCGCGGTGACCACGCGGAGCTCGCTTTCGCGGCCTACGAGCTGAGTCTCAATCGCACGCTCGGGTGCGTAGTGCCCGTAGAGCCTGACCTCTTTGCCAAGTATGTTTGCTGTGGTTTGTTGACTACCCAAGTTGCTCATGGTCCACCTCCAGTGACGACTCTAAATCCAATATGCGGGTCCCGGGTTGAAGCAGGGACCGCTCTCCAACTGTTGATCTTCAACGCGTCTGCATTGTAATCGTAAGATCCACCCTTCACGAGCTGAAGCGGAGGATTCCTGTCGACGATCCATTCCCATACGTTGCCTGCCAAATCATAGCACTCAGGTTGGTTCAAGTCTTTCAGGAATGCCCCCACAACGGTCGGACCACCGAAGTGAAGATCGAAGTTGCTACGGAAGCGCAATGAATCATCGGTGGTGTCCGGCGGCGCATTGCCCCAGGGATAGACGCTGCAGCCCCTATGTACGCTTCCACACCTTTCTTGCAGCGTCGCGGCCATGGTCCATTCGGTAATCGTTGGAAGCCTCCAGTCCATTTCTGTTCGGTGTGAGAGCCATTGGCAGTATGCTTCCGCATCCTTCAGATTAATGCATGTGACCGGCAACCACGGCCCTTTCAAGCGCTTTTCCAGCGTGCCCGACTTTGCGTGGTAGACTGGAAGCTCCCGGCTGGTTTCAATGCAGAACAACTCGTAGTCGCTGTTGGTGGTCAGATATTTAGCGAATCTCAACTTATGTTCCACGATATCCACGACCGAGGATGATAGTTCGTTAGCCCCTTCGATTCGGTCTGCAAACAATTGTCGGACCTGTCGTAATGACTGGAATCGGAGTTGTGAATCGGCGGCCAGGCAATGAAAAACCAGGCACTGCAGCGGATCCCGACGAGCATCGCCCTGCAGTTCCTGACATGGAATACCTTCTCGTCCCTGCATGCGCTCAAGCAGCACGCCGAGAGCAAAGACGTCGACCGTTTCTGGTAGACAATCGAGATCCTCATGCAGCTCTGGTGCCATACGTTTCCACAACGGCGATACATGCACCCAGGATTTAAGTTCACATATTTTCCCGTTTCTCACCGGGGATGCAGTGTCAAAACCACCGACTTTCACATCACCATCTTTGAGCAAAACATCGTTTAACGACACAGTCAGAAGGCGTATGCCTTTCTGGTTTGCCCGATCGAATACACTTGCCACGACACGAAATACATTCAATACTTCATTCGATTCCAAGGCCTTGGTATGTCGCATGTAATTGGCTACCGATTTCCAATCAGTCAGATCCTCCAAAGCCAGATATGGCCTTGGATTCGTAGAGTCCGGATTGCTTTCGGGTAAGATCCGGACTATGTCAGGATGATCAATCGATTTCCAGCAACGATACCGCTGGCGAAACCAGACGCGGCTACTCGTGGGAAGATTTGGTTTTAGAACGTGCAGTCTAACCGGAATCGAAGAGACGTCCATCGAATAGGCCTTAAATATATCCTCCTGCTCACGGGATTCGATTGTATCTTCAATCTTGAACTTACCGTTTACCTCCTCTAAGTTGTCTGGCCTATCCGTCTCATGCATAAGACCATGGATCTCATCTGACAGATGTGCAATACTTAGCCTCAGCTTATCGACCGATACGATCTCCTCCCACTTGACGTTTGTCTTTTTGACTGCTTCCCGATGCGCGATCTGTAACGCCTTCTCTTTCGCACCCTCTTTGGAATCGTTAATAGCTGATTCCGGTGTCATATATACATAAATGGGGATTTTAGCCCGTTGTGCAAAATCGTACTCTAATTGTGTATATGATTTTTGAGCTGAGTTGCCTGCAGGCGACTCCCCGAATACAAATCCAATTAGACATATTACTGCGTCGCAACTCTTGATTTCAGCGCGCAGCTTCTCTTGGAGTGTTCTAAAATCCGGGCCTAATATTCCCTGGACCCTGGCGTCAATCTTCGCAAAAACCAGCTCATCTCGAACGGCATTGCGGTGCTCTCCCAGATCTGCAGTGGTCGCGCTTACAAAGACCTTGACCAGTCTTGAAGAAATCATGGGTCTTAAAATCCTAAACAGGTTTACGAATGATGATAAATGATGGGAAATCACTTTACGTGGTGTCAAGAAAACACAAATAACGTTTGTGTGTCAAGGCTATTACAGCGATGACGCATGAAAAAAAATACAGGGGAGTGGGCATGGGTTCACGGCCCATTTTTGCTCCCCGGCTGCCTTTTTATCTGAAAAAGGATAGGCCGCAGGCAATTGTTATGACCTAAACTGCCAACTGTCCGCCTGTCCATAGCTCCCTATTTCCCAAAGTTGAGATCGTCGCCGCTGTGTCATACCGGCCGGAGCTGAAAGGGAGCGGCCAAACATTCTGCTATCCACGTATAGTCGAGCCAGGGGTTGGCTATGGTTTCACGAAGGGAGGCGTAGGGGACGGTCGCCAGAAGACGTGCCGCCGCCCCCCTGAGCTCAGCGGCAAGCATTTCAACGATTGGGTTCTTGGTTCATGCGTACCCAAGGCGACCCGTGAATCGTCAAGCGAGACGTCGAACTCACTCGGTACTTACCGTGCGTGTAACACTGGCGCCTATAGAGATAGGGGAGAGGCCGCACGCCCTCCGCGATGTTGTCCATCACAGATCCCGAAGCTCTCCAAATCTGGTCTTTCAAGCCAAAATCTTTCGCCAAAGAACTCTTATTAATAAGCTCAAATACAACTTTGCACAACTCCCGCACTTTCTGCCAGCTTTGTTATTCCAACATTCCAGTATCCCAGTATATTTTTTATTTATTCCCTAAATTTTTTTTGTCCTCCGCTCCATGCGCCTATTCACCATTCAAGATTTTTACCCTCAATGATTGCCTTTTGTGGCACTCTGATCATAGCGCCCAGCAATCCGATATCAAGAAGATAAAGTTTGAATTTATTATCCTGATATCCGGAAAGAGACAATTTTGCAGTCTTGATATTATTTACTTTCTTGACAAGCCCTGCATCAACCAACCACTGAATCGATTCATTATACTCCCTTGCCAGTGCATTTTTATTAATTCGGCCAAAAGTAAATCTTTTATTTTCCTTGGCCAATTGCCCGGGAATACTTGCCCATATATTGGCAAGTCGGATAGCTTCTGTTTTAGTTGTATATTTGGAAAAATCTATTGTGTAAGCTGATAATATCTCATCCTGAATATTACGCACCTTATTCAAATCCTTACCTTCAACATATTGCCCTACAGCCTCAGGCATACCACCAACAAAATAATAAATTTTCAGAAAATCTATAAGTTCAGTATGAAAACTTATTGGGATAGAATGGAAATCAGTTTTATCTTCAATAAACAGCCGTAATTGCTTTTTGCCAACCTGGCGCGCACCTTTAAGCACAAGAGGCTTTCGGGAAGAAGATTGTTTCCATGAAACCAATTGTTTGTAGATATCTCTTTTCATGTAAAACTCATACCATACTTTGTGATAAATAGCAAAAAATACATATATAAAAAAACGTGAAAATATTTAGAAAACACATTGCAATTTCGTGGAAATTAGGGTTTTAACATGAGATCCTAAAATCCACTCCAGTCATTCGTACCCTAAATTTAAATGGAGTTTATCTGTTACTCCCTAATCCCTGACGCCTAATCCCTGACCCCTGATCCCTAACCAATGGCATTCAGTTAAGCAAAAAATGACATTTTAAAGGCTGCATATTGTATAGTGTAATGAAGACGTACACAATATATAGAGAATTTTATACTTAAAATGCCTTAACTGAATGCCATTGGATCCCTAACCCCCGCCCCAAACACCGGCCAAAGATCAGCGGAATCGGCGGAATCTATTTCCTCTATGTCATGGTATCGTTCACGACATTCCGAAAGGCCATGGATGAGAAAGGCTGGAAATCCGAAGATCAGGCAGGTCATGTCAATGACATCATCGTTCTTGTTGTCGATAAACCGGGGCTCACCCCAAAGCAAGGATTGGTACTCGGCCTCTAATCTTCTTCCAATGCTCTTTGCAGTTCGCACCACGAGGATTGAATTCATTTTCCCTTGTTCCTCTACAGACGGGATAAAGCCTGGCGCAAAATCGAGGAACTTCTTTGTGCTCTCAATCTTGTCTTTCAAATACTTATAGGCCGCCTCTTGCCCCTCAACCTCAATGATATCGAGGACATCCTTCCTTTGAATCGGTTTGAACAACTTTTTTGCAAAGCCTTGCATCCTGTCCAACAACGACCCGGAACCTGCAAGAAAGTGGTCATTTATGTCCCGGCAACCATGATATGAGAGTTTTTTAATCTCAGATTCTGAGCCTGGTGGAAAAAATTCAAGAGATTCTTTTGACAGATCCGACATATTCCTTTCATCGAGGATGCCTTTATAAAGTATATCCAGGATATTCTTGTTCAACACAGTAGCAGCGGTCGGTTTTGTGAATTCGGTAATTTTCGATGCCTGACTCCAGGTTTCCTCAAGAGACTCTTCGATGGCAGACACGAACCGATCAAATTTGCCGGCTATTTCTTCAACTTCCTCTCTAAATGCCTGGTTCAACATGGCTCGGATCGTGTGAGGCAGGATCACGTTATCCATCAATTCAACGAACAGATCCCGCATCTTGCTAAAGGCATTCCTTAAAGAATCCAGCTCTTTATCCAGATTCTCTATCCCTTTCCTTCTTTCTGCTTCCTTTTCCTTGTATTCTGTTCTCCCTTTCCTGCTTAGTATTCTCTTAAAGATCCCGTATTCTCTTTTCAGTCTTGGGCCTTCTTCTTCGGTCTCTTTCCGCGTCTGACGATTCTCCTTAACTATTCTGCGTAGTTTTTCGGCCTCCTCGCTGAACCTTGAAATAAGGTCACTCATCAGTTCCGTTGCCTTTGGAAAATCCAAAAAGCCTTTTGTCAAGTGCTGTAGCATGACCTCCGCAGATTGAAGCAAGAAGTTTGCATGAGATGCCGTGGCCACAGGCAGGCCCTGAATCTTTGGTTTTGCGTGGTCCACGAGTCTGACCAACCATGCCGCAAAATCTTCATTTTCCTTTGGGTTGACCGTGACCTCGGACTGCAAAAGGACTTCTCTAATGTGCGGTTCAAGTACCTTCTGCGCTGATTGGATAAATGGATTAATGCACATAAAAAGCCCGAACAGATTGACGCCTGATGGTTGCTTTTCATCTTCTTTTTCAGGTGAAAAAATTCGCCTTCCCTGGAGCGCTTCCATATACAATTTGCCGCCTGCGAGGTACTCCGGACTTGCACCCAGGTGATCAAGAAACTGCTGACGTATCCTTTTTCTCAGAGATTCCGGCACTTGTTTGATTTCAGACATTGCCCGGTCGACTTGCACCCAGGCTCCTTGCTCAAAGCCGGCAATCTGATCTTCCATGCCTTCAAAATCCAACAACCGCTCCAGTCCATGGGCCAAACGCAGTTGATCCCAGCGGATATCCGATTCCGTGTGTGCAATCTCATTTTTAACAAAGTTGTCTGCGCGCAACTGTATTGGCGCGAGTTTTCTTTTGTTGTCAGAAATCGACGCGATATCCATGAACCCTTTTTCAAAAAGCTCTTGTTGAAACATGGTTTCCAGATACTTGATACACTCATTGCAATAGTATATGAGTTTATGCGCACCTGCTGTTGAATAGCAGCATCTTCGACCTCCCACAGCAAACCGGTTTCTTATGGCAGGACAGCCAAATTCCTGTATAATGTTATCCAGATCCTTTTCCGTCAATTCCCGGGAAAGAAGCTCGCAGAGTGCGTCGTCGATAACGTCTTCCTCAGCAGGATTGCTGTTAAGATCTGTGGGAAGCTGATTGACAAAAACAAGATTCAAGAAAGGAATCTCGTAGACGATTTTTTCCAGTTCGAGAAAATAACCGAATGAATCCGCCTTTTCACGATCATCAACCGTTTGAGGGGGAAAAAGAGCAACCAGAATCATTGACTGGCTCCCCGGCAGGATCTCCTCAAGCGCCTGGCTGACCTGTTTCAGAAGATCCAGCCCGGTTTTTCCTTTGGGATCGGAAGATGCAGAAAAAAGCAGAACCCGTGGTTCATCAGGTATGTTTTGACTCCTGACAGACTCTCTCAACTTGACCAAGGTGTTGCGAAACTCCGCAACAGGATTGTCACCTTTGGAATCAAAGGCCACATTGACGTCTGTCCATCTATTCTGATGCTGAAGGGAACCAACAAAATGTCTGACAATCTCAGACGCGTAATCGTCTATACCCCAGAAGATACACGGCTTTGTTATCATCCAATCTTATCCGCCTTGAGGTAACGTTCGATATCCATATCATAGCCCTTTTTACTCAGGAACGCCTCCAGCTCCTTAACTTCCTGATAGGTGAGCCTTGCACTGATCAATCTTGAAAAATCGCGGGCAGCCAATTTCTTTTTCACTGTTGCGATGTAGTCCTTAATGCATTGCCTCAGGTTGCTTTCATTGTCTTTTTTGATTGACTCGACTTTTTTCTGAAGCAGACTCTTTAGCATATCCAGCAGATTGTTACCCTCGTTTTCAGGATCGTAGTCATCAGTTACCTCCTGATACATGTCGCGAAACAGCAGCCATTTTATTTCATCGCCGGAATTCAATTTTGCAACCGAGTCGTGGTCTTTGAAAGTGAATTCATGCCCGCACCTGTCATCAGGTTTCCTGTCGTGGATCACGTCAATGCCAGGCACAATGGCCATGCCGAGGACCCGTAAAGCCAGATTTGCTCGATTATTCACAGGAAACAGGTCAGGCACCTCTTTTTCAAAGTACTGGTCTATATGATAGGTTGGTATCATCTCCTCCTCATATCTTTTTTTATTCTGTTCAAGATCACTTAAGAAATAGACCGGCAGAGTAGCAGCATAGTTCAAGAGCCAGATCCGTTGTGTATCGCCTGTTGATGAAAAGGTGTGATCGGCTCGGATCCCGTACGTTCCTTTGACCTGTGTTACAAACTGATCGTAGTTTGTTATGCCCTCCTGTTGGTCGTATACCCCAAGGTTGACGATTCTGTCATACTGAAGTTGCTGCACCTCCGTAACCCGTCCCTTATCATAGCTCCACAACGCAGATGCCAATCTGAAAAGGTGGTCAAACAATTCCTTGGTATACACGTCTTTGTTCCCGTACCGTTTTTTTCCTACTGTCTCAATCGCGTCCTGTACACTCATCTCTTTCAAGTGTTTCAGCTTGTATTTACAATGGTCCACAAAAAGATCAACGAGCGCTTCAGGCGATTTATCATAGTCCTCAGCCTTGTGAATGCCTTTGTCGATCTTGAACTCATCATAGCTCAGTCGGATTGACCTACCCGTCGAAAGGGTGTTTTCCTCCTCACTGACGACAAATATATTTCCTCCGCCCACAACAATCTGATTCGGCTTTGACAGGAGAAGCTTGAGATTTTCATCCACTTCTCTTTCCATCTTTGAAAGCGCCTCTTTTGCGGTTTCCAGGGCGCCAATTACCTCAGAAGACGCCTGCACGCGGTCAGGTCTTTTTGTATTGAGCATTTCGATCACGTGATCATAGGATTGTTTTTCAAATTCCGCTCTCTTCTTGTTTCTGACGGATGCAAGGAGCTTAGCGATCTGAGCTGTCCAGTTTGTAACAGCCTTTTTCCGGGGACCCCCAAAACCCGGAATATATCTTGCCTCCCTGGCCGCGTTTAGCAAGTCCTCAGCCTGTTCCCGCTGGTTTCGCAAGTTTTCGTCTTCCTGATTCACGTCGGCAGTCGCCTCATTCCTTTGAGCTTGAAGGCGTCCAACGGTTGTCTCAATCCATGTCTTGAGATATGCGGTATCCACTTGAGGATCTTGTTCTATCTCTCTGATCTTCTGCTCCAATGCAAGCCATGCAGTATCATTGACAAACAGGTTCTCGTTCTCTTTGAAAATCTGATCCAATTTTTGTATCAGTCTATTTTCTTCTTTTTCAAATAAAGAGCGAATCAATTTCGGAAACTGCCTGTCAGAAATATGAAATGCTCTGACCGGCAAGGCGATGTTCATCTGGAAGGGGCAGACTTTGTCCTGAACGTACCCCCGGTTGAGAAGATTCAGTTGATTTCTTCCAAGAATGCGCTCCACATCGTCGACTACGATATCCTGCCTGTTGTCGACAGACGTGCTCGAACCGGACATTAGCCCCTCGACATCTGAAATGGCTTCGCAACATAATCTGTATGCGTTTTCGCTTGTCACCAGTTTATGGATCTCCCTTGCCGGATAGCAGATGGAACTGACGCCGAAACTTGAGTATCGGGCAAAACGTCCGTCCCAAACCTTCGGGTTTTGCACACTGATATGGGCCAGCAGGTTGTCCATCACGCTGTCTATAGGATTTCCCATAGCGCTTGTAGACAGGAATATGGCATTTGCAACTGTATCGCACAACACGCCGACATCGTTGATATTTTGTCCCACTTCGTTTCGGCCGTCAACCAGGTTCACGAGGCTGTATGGTGGATCAGTAACCTGCACGAGCTTGTCCGCATAGGTAACTTCGTAAGGCACAAACCCCCTATCGCCGTACATAATGCTTTGGATATTATCAAGTTCAGCCAGGGCTGCATACACGTTGCCCTGCACTCTATTAGCAAAAGCCTTGTTTCGATAAATCCAGTTGAGCAGAAAGAACCCGTGAATGAGAGAGTTGGGGACCATATCCCGCAACAGTATTCCCACATCAAGAAAAGTTCCGCTGCCCGTGCCTCCTGCCAGTGAACCGCATACATAGACCGAGGTGCTCTTGTTAGAAAGCTGAAAGTTCGTGGCAGCTCCCAGCCTGTTTTTTACATTGGCCATCTCATCGGGCAAACGCATGTCGCAGAGGCCCTCCCACATTGAGTCAATTCGTCGCCTGAATTCGTTAATGTGATAAAAAAAGGCAAGTCGTCCATACTGACGCACTGCCCCGGCCCCCCTGTCAATCGGCCCTGCTGGCACCGGCGTGACAAACCATTTCTTCACCACGGGACTGCTCTCGACAAACTTGATTGGTTGGGTGACGTTCGTGTAAAGAAGCTCATGGTCGTCCAACCTGATTTCTTCCTCGCTCTTGGCAGAGCGAACGCCAATGAGGTCTGGGTCGGTATCAAGACACAGGATTTTTATTGACGGGGGAAGCATATTGTATTCGTCAAGAAAAAGGCGCTTCAAATGAGTGAGAATCAGTTTCCCAGCACCACCCAGTCCGATGATTATTGTCCTCTTGAATTCAGGATTACCTGTTGCCATGACATTATTCTCCTTTAGCCTTGTGACAGTTTGTATGCCTATACATACAAGTCGGTCTGAATTATGATTTCTGTCCCATTTTCAGTCAGCACAATCTTATGATCTCCGGGATCAAGATGCTCTTTCTTTTTTTGCGTTGTTCGGCCATCTATGACCATGACTATATTCGGATTATTGATTTTAACAGTGATCTTGTTTCTTACAAAACACCCTCTTTTGGCCTTGAGCGTAACCTGTCCGTAATCAAATTTTCTTTGGTACACTTGTTCTTCATTACTGGTGACAAGCTTTCCGTCCCGGTACTCTTTTATCGTAAGGTCTCCCTGCAATTTGCCCGTCAGGCTGTATATGCGCGACACGACAAATGAAACCAGAATGGCTAATACAAGCCAGCATTGCAATTTGTAGGACTTGATTTCAAAATAGTGAGGGGGACTCTTGATCGTAAATGTCCCTCCGAGCTTTGCAACTCCATCAACCTGATAGGAATAGCGGTATCTTCCTGATTCCCTGATCATTTCTTCTGCACGGTAGGTGATTTTGCCCTGTTCATCCGCGCCGTTTAACGTTCTTTCGATTACGGGCAGATACGATTTTGAATCGTTGTCAAGAATCTGAAGCGTAAATTGTAATCTCGGCAGGCCATCAAGATCCGGATATTGGAAGGCATTTGGATCCATAACCGCGCCAAAAATAAGCCCGTGGTCTGTGATTGGAATCTCGAATATGGAATGGAGGATTGCACCTGCAAACGGGATCCGGAATATCCGAGGCTCCTGAACCATCCAATCAAGAAACGGTTCGATCATGTCGATATTCACAGGCCCCAGACGCCTTATAAACCATGGGTCGAGTTTTGTGCTGTTGGGTCTGAACCGCTGAGCAATTACTTCGAGGGTTACTGTAGCGGGTTTCTTGTCTAATTTCAGCAAGTCGAGTATTTCTCCCGGAACTTCAAGATAATACTGGCCGCTATTCGAATCAGCATGGAAATCTCCATACACGTTTGATGTATTCAGATCTCCATCTGTCGCAAGGTGAGCCTTTAGTATGTGAGGTCTATCCGAGACGATTTCAGAAGATCGTTTGTCGAAAATCCACGCGCTGATTGTCGCTGATTCGTTGAGATAATATTTATTCCGGGCTCTGAATCCGAGTTCAAGCGCTGTTACGATTTTGCTCAGGACTTCCGGCTCATTATCATTGGCCAGTTTAATTGACCAGATACCCTCTTTCGGGTTTCTGACCACGATCAGATCAAAATATTGATAGTCGGAGTTCCTGTAAACCGATTGGGTCTTTCTGCCCGGTCCTTGCGCCGGCTCGTTCAGGATGATCTCTGAAGATGCGCATAAAGAGCTGCCATCAATCGACCTCTTGCGAACTATCAAGGTCATTGACTCCACGCTGTTGTCAATCTTGAATCTGTTTATATCCTTTTTTTCGCCAAGGGAGGTAATCCCTTTTGCCGTGTTGAGGATTTTTACAGCGATCTCAAAGAGCTGATCCAGTCTTTGCGCGTGGAAAAAAAGATTTGGAGATCCGGCAATATGATCTCTCATGAGGGTCTTACCGTTCAGATCGGCGCTCCCAATGTTGGTCAGGATTGTATTCTTGCAGCATATATCACCTAAGACCACGGCGTTGATGTCGATATTTGCAAGGGGCCCTTCGATCAGCTCCTTGATCTCATCGAAGGCCTGTCTTGTATTCCCGTCCGCGGGCTCAAGCTTACCGTCACTCAGGATAATTACATATGGGTCAAATCCGGTATGCCCCAGGGGTGATTGGTCGCTTTCAGCGAGCAGTTGCAAGCCGGCGCGAATATCCGAATAATTCTCTTGAAAATCGACCCTGTCACGAACCTGCCCTTTGAACTCAATCCTGTCACGGTCACTTTGAATATAGCTTGAAGCAACGAGGCGCGCACCCTCGCCAAAGGTAATCACGGATATCCGGTCTCCAATGTCGGCAAGGTCAGCAAGCAGCATGGTTGTTTCACGGATGAGCACCCGCTCCTGATCTCTGATGCTGGCGGAATTGTCGATGCAGACCATGAAATTGGCGGGCAGTTCCTGCTTGACGACCGATTTAGGGACATCTGGTGGTCCATGAGGTGGGGTTTCTTTGGTGCAGGCAGACAATAAAAGGATTAAGAACAAAAGTAGTGGAAACAAAGAAGAAAGGCCGATTGAAGTATGCCTGGTTTCAGGTTTGACGAATGTAGATGGCAAAAAAGTGGGATTCTTGAGGCAAAGCATAGAAACGATTTCTCCCGTTCGTGCGAGAAAACATCTGTCTAAGGATTGTAAATTTTTCTAATCCCTGATAGATAATATGAAACAAAATATGATAATGGATTATTGACTATTTATAAGGTGTCTGTCAACAGCAATTCTAATTATAGCCTGTTATTCACCACGAAGAACGCGAAGTAGGTCTTGTTATTTTCTTATTTCTTCGTGTGCTTCGTGGTATTCCATTTCTTTTGATCCGCAAAAATTATTCCATAATTAGAATTGCTGGTCTGTCAAGGATTATTCATATCCTAGGGACTTGGATTTTGCTTGATTGCTGTTTTCTTGAGCTTGAAGCCAGGCATTTATAACGCAGAATGGAGGATTTGATATGGCGAATAATTCCATCGCCAAAAAAGAGTTTGAACAACAGGTCAAGGCTTATGAGAAAATCAAGGGAGTATATGAGCTGTTTGCAGAGGTTCTGCAGGCCGTACTTTTGAGAGCTGTGAAGGATCTGGGGGTGTCGGCGATTGTACAGACCAGGGGAAAAGGTGTGCCCAACTTTGCCGAAAAGATGATTCGTAAACGGAGAGAGTATCCCGATGCAGTAAACCAGTTTACGGACATGTGCGGTGCGAGGATCATTGTGGAATATCAGGATGAAATCGAACCGGTGTGTGGTTTTATCCAAAGGCATTTTGAGCTCCATGAAGCCGAAGACTTGCTGGAGCGTCTCGCGGTGACTGAATTCGGCTACAGATCGCTTCACTTTATCGTTTCGTTAAAGCAAGGGGAATTTGACAATATCCTTCAGGAAAAGAGATTTAAGAAGCCCCTTGAACAACTTTACGAACGGCGCACCGAAGAAGAATGCCAAGGAAGGAAATTAATGCCCGGACCAAGGTTCAAGGCCGAAATCCAGGTACGAACCCTTCTTCAGCATGCTTGGGCCGCGTTCTACCACGACCGTCTTTACAAGGGCGAATTTGAGGTTCCGCCGGGATGGAAGCGGGATGCCAACCGAATTGCGGCAACGCTGGAGGAAGCCGACGAGTCAATTGCTCGTACTATCAGAGGCGTAGAAAGCTACAAAACGTACTATGGCTCCTATATGACACGGGAAGAGCGCAAGCAGGAGCTGCGTAATCTTGAGGCGGTGTTTTGTCATGATCCCAACAACATGAGGTTAGCGCATCAAATTGCACGGCTGGCGCTTTCGCTTGATGATTTCATACTATCCGAAGAAAGGCTCAGTCCCTTTGTAGCCAGGTGGGAGACTTCTGTAAAGGGTGGCAGGCTTGCGCGAGCATCAGGAGTCGTGCAAGACAAAGAAAATCGCAGCCATGACGAACTCGAATCGGCAGAACTCAAGCTGGAGCAGCTTAGAGACCCTGAGCTCTCTTTGATGTTAGCCGACTTTGGCTGGGCCAGGTGGAAATGCGGAAATGTCCGGGGCCGGGACTACATTAAATGGGCTATTGCCCTGGACAGCAAAAATGTGGATGCTCGTGTTGCACTTGCCGAGACATACATTGATGCGGGAGATCCGGATGATGCCCTGAAAAGCTACGAAGGGGCTTACAAGACAATGCCATTCGATCCCCGGGCCATGGGAGGCTTCATCCAATGCAAGATTATCCTCGAACGGAATCTGGATTTTATCCCGATGATCCGCCCGAGTTTGGAGGCTGGCATTGCGAAATGTCGGGAAAGGGCGAAAGTCAAGGTGTATCTGCCCCAGGCGTATTATGATATCGGCCTGTTTGCCTTGTTGCTGGGCAAACCCTATGAAAGCCTCACCGCCTATTGTAAGGCGGTTCAGTTGAGTGATTCGGAATCTGCTATTGACAAGACTCTGGAGTGGGTGGGGAAACTCCGGGTTATCAAGGATAAATTACCTGAACTGGAGTGGGTGCGACGGTTCCTGCTGACGGCAAAAGTGGCTAAACTGTTGAACCTGGCAACTATCGCAAGGGCCGATGAAAACAGAAAATTGAATGAAAGGCAAAGGGAGAAAGAAGAACTGAAGGAACTGCAAGAAAAGCCGGACTCTGAGCAAAAGAGCATCCAGGAAGCTGAGGCAAAATGCGCAAACACGCGAACTGAATTCGAGGCGGCAAGAGAAGCGGCGAAGTTGGCTCGGGAAAAAGCCGAGGCCGCGCGGACGCAATGCCTGCGGGATATGATTACCCGGGATTTCCCGACGTTCAAAGGCCCGGTTGTGATCGTGGCCGGTGGTTGTGATAAGAGAGTGGAGGATAAGATTCGGGAATATCGTTCGCTATTAGAGAATGCCTTCGAAAACTTCCATGGAACTCTTTTTTCCGGTGGAACAACCGCGGGGATCAGCGGGCTGGTTGGGGACATCCCCTTGTCAGGAAAAGGACATATCCGAAAAATTGCTTGTCTTCCACGCTCCATTCCGGCCTGGACCAAGATTCATAACGAATATGGTATCTATTACAGCACTGGCTCAGGCTTTTCCGCTCTTGAAACAATCCAAATCTGGACAGATATTCTGTTCTCCGGGATTAATCCTGCAGATGTGAAGCTGCTCGGAATCAACGGCGGAAGGATTTCAGCGTTTGAATTTCGACTGGCCATTACCCTGGGAGCCAAAGTCGGCATCATCCGCGACAGTGGACGCTCCGCAAATAAAATTTTCGAAGACAGTGATTGGAACGGAGTTCCGGGATTATTGCTGTTGCCGAATGATGCGTATACCATCAAAGGGTTTGTGCAGGACCCACCTTGCTCAAAAACCCTTACACCTAAAGACAGGGAACGTATGGCCAGGGATTCGCATGGGGACTATCAGCAGACCCAGAAAAAACGCCATGAGAGTATAGACCCTGCCATGGCCGACTGGGATGACCTCTTGCCCGATCTCAAAAAGTCGAGCCTGCAACAGATTGACCATGTCGAGGAGAAATTACGCTCTGCTGGTTTGGCTATCCAAAGAGTCGAAGTGGGGCAGATCAAACTGACGAGCTTTTCCAAAGAAGAAACCGAAACCATGGCAGAGATGGAACATGGCAGGTGGAATGCGGAACGTCTTCTTGCCGGCTGGACATTGGGACCAAGGGATGTGCTGAAAAAGAAAAGCCCTTATCTGGTATCGTGGGCGGAACTGGCCGAGGAAGTAAGGGAGTGGGACCGGCAGACTGTGAGACTGATTCCCAGGCTGTTGAAAGAGTATGGATATGAAGTTTTTCGCAAATAACGGTAAGGCATTCGTGGCTTTCGGCTGTTACTCATCGGCAGGGGACTGCCCCCTTTCTTCCCAGTATCGGAGTATGGCCCTGTCGTTGAGAAACGCCATCTCGTAGTCGGGCAGGTTTCCCGGCCTAATCCACGCAAACCGACTCGACTCATCATTCAAGGTTATGCCCCCCTTCACGCTGCACTCTAAGTATAGATTGATGCAGTGCATGGCTCCCGGCTCCGGGGGAAGGCTGTCCTGGTAGAAGAGAAAACGCATTGAGGTGCAGACCAAATCTGTTTCCTCAGAGAGTTCTTTTGCGGCAGCCTCTTCCACGGTTTGGCCGTAATCGACCTTGCCACCTGGTAAACACCAAGCCCCCTGAGAATGGTCGGTCTGATCCCGTTTCAAGATCAGGACTCTGCCTTTATTGTCCGGGATAATCAAACGGACACTCGGGATAGGATGCTTCGTATCAGTCATATTCGCTCCAGTTGCCGATCGTGTAACCATCACACGTTTTCAAGTTTCAAGCCGTGAACGGCTATGTTTTATCTTTATCTGACTTATTTGATGTCAAGGTTAATTCACCAACTATTGATAAATAGGTTGTTATTAGCTCACTCGCAAGTGGAGCGGCAGCACTAGAGCCATGTTCACCATGTTCAACAATAACAACTACAGCTATTTGGGGGTCCTTTGATGGAGCATAGGCTGCAAACCATGCATGTGATTTTAAGTGATCCGGTTTATTTGCTTTATCGATAGAAGCATTATCATTACTGCCGGTCCTGCTCACAAGCTGAGCTGTCCCGGTTTTACCGCTGATATCAACATCATCAACATGTGCAATCCATGCAGTTCCTTTTTTTTTGTTAACTACATCCCAAAGCCCTTGCCTCACAATCTCTAACGTCCGTTGACCGGCAGGCAATTTTCCTGTAACCTTACTTTTATTTTCATTAACGAGTTCACCTTCTGCTGTTTCTACCTTTTTAAGAATCAATGGCTTATACCTTATTCCTCCATTTGCTATTTCAGAAATCAAAGACATCATCTGCAAAGGAGTTGCAAGATTATAGCCCTGCCCTATAGCAACAGAAAGGGTTTCACCTAACTGCCATCTAATGCCTGTACGAGCCCTTTTCCAGGCAGCGGTTGGTATCAAACCATTTGCTTCATGATCAAGGTCAATGCCTGTTGCTGATCCCAGGCCACAAGCCCTAGCATACCATGCCAGTCTATCAACACCCAGTTTTTGGCCGACCTGATAAAAAAAAACGTCACAGGATTCAGCTAATGCCTTCACAACATTAACTTTATCGTGTCCTCTTTTTTTCCAGCATCTAAAAACCCGATTCCCGCACTTATAATATCCCGGGCAATAAACTGTTGTATTTTCATCAATTATTCCTTCCTCAAGAGCTGCTATTGCCGTAACTATCTTATATACGGAAGCTGGGGGATACTCAGCATTGACAGCCTTGTTTTCCATTGGCCTAAATGGATTAGAAACAAGAGAATCCCATTGTTCATGTGACATACCGTCTACAAATGCGTTCTGATCAAATGCAGGACTGCTGGCCATAGCCAGTATCTGTCCTGTAGCCGGATCCATAGCTATTATTGCGCCGGCCGAACCTTCCAAAAGTTCTTCAGCCTTTTTCTGGAGTAAATAATCAATTGAAAGATAAATATTGTGGCCCGGAAAAGCTTCGACGGTTCTCAAGACTCTAACAACCTGCCCTGCCGCATTTACCTCGACCTGCCGTCCTCCACGCTTACCTCTCAATAGACCCTCATAAGTTTTTTCCACACCAAATTTTCCAATATAATCACCTGCTCTATAACCAGAGTATTTTCCCGATTTAAGCTCATCGGAACTAATCTCACCCAAATAACCTATTAGATGAGCCGCATTTTGCTTATAAATATAGTGTCTTCTTGGTTTAACGCTAACTACAATACCAGGAAGATTATATTTGTGGACCTCAATAGCAGCCAAGGCATCTCGCCCTATATCCTGCTTTAACAAGACAGGAGTATAGAATGATATTTCTTTGTTGCGGCTGATTTTTGACATAAGCTCTGTTGCCGGAACATCTGCATATTGGGAGAGCATTTCAATTGTATGTTCAACAGGTTTGGCATCTTTCAAAATTATATTCAAATCAAACGAAGGCCTATTATCAACCAGCAACTTTCCATTGCGATCAAAAATTAATCCTCTTGAAGGCTCTATATTTTGCAATCGTATGCAGTTGTTTTCTGAAAGTCGTCTAAGCTCATCCCCTTCAATCACCTGAAGGTAAAAGAGGCGGGCAATAAGCACTAAAAAAGCCGTTAATACTAAAAAGACAACCCCGGTCAAACGTCTTTTGTACCAATCAGTATCTGCGCTCTGTAAGTATTTGCTCAAAGTACCTCTATGTTATTTTAGTGCCCGAACGAAAAATAGAAAATTTTTCCAATTTCTTATGAATATGATTAAAAAATGTTATAAAAAAGAAGCCTGTACATCCTGCCCATAGAATTTGAAAAATAACAGCCCTCATAGTAATGGCGAGAAACCGTGAATCCGGACCAAACATAGAAACACTGGCAATAAATATTATATTCTCCATCAATACGCCGGCGGCAACAATAAACAGCAACAAAATATTATTGCATGCATGTAAATATTTAATAACTATCTTAACAACAATAAACAGCCAGAAATATGTTGTTAAATACAGACCAAAAGGCCCTCCTGAAAGACTATCCATTATAAATCCCAGCACAAGTATAAAAAGGATGCCTTCACGGGCAGGGCGGAACAGACCGAGATAAATAATAAAGGGGATTAAAAGGTCATAAAAATTATTGAATAAAGCGATGTGGGGTATAATTGTTGTTTGAAAAATTACAAGGCAGAGACAGACGCAGATATAAAAACAATACGTCATTGCTCACTCACAAAATCAAAATCATGTTTTGGAGAATCCAATACTATTAGAACCTCTTCAAGTTTTTCAAAATCTACATAAGGCATAACCGTTACTTCTTGAAATATACCTGAATTGCGCTTGACAATTTCCGTAACATAACCAACACGTAGGCCTTTAGGAAAAACGCCATCTAAACCTGAAGAAACAACTGTGTCTCCGACTTTAACATCGTGCTTTCTTAATACATATTTGGAAAGACATCTTCCATATGATTCGCCTTTGATAAGCCCTCTATCTCTGGTTCTCTGAACTAAAGCATCTACAGCGCTATTGGGGTCAATAATCAGCAACACCTTGGAATAATTGTAACTGATATCTATAATCTGCCCCGCAATGCCTTCAGGCACTACTACAGGCAAACCCTTTTCAACTCCATCGGATTTGCCTTTATCTATGATTATTGTTTTAAACCAGGGAGAGGGATCCTGGCTGATAACTTCGGCGACAAGAACCTGATTAGTCATAGTTTCCCGAAAATTTAATAAGTTACGGAGTCTAAAATTGGAAAATTCTACTTCACGATACTTATTGTTTTTATCTATGGCTTGGTTTATCGCTTTTTTAAGATTATCATTCTCTTGTGCAACTGAAACCAGAAAAAAATAATGGCCCCATATATTTTTTAAAAATTGAACGGATTGGGTAACAGTTTTCTGGAAAGGAGCAATAAAAAAAATAGCGATCCGCCATGACCCATAGGAAGAATATCGGCTACTGTTAACTGAAAGGATTATGATGTTAACAACGATCAAAGCAACCGCTCCAACTATCATCACCATTTTTTTAGAAAACATAAAACTATATGATCACAACTTGTTTGAGTATTTCAATACTGTCAATAGCTTTACCGGAGCCTAGTGCAACTGTGGATAATGGGTCATCGGTTATTGTTATTGGAAGACTTGTCTCCTCCCTCAGAAGCTTATCTAAATTTTTTAACAAAGCGCCGCCGCCTGTTAATACAATTCCTCTATCAACTATGTCGGCAGCGAGCTCAGGCGGAGTTTGTTCAAGGGCTATTTTTACAATTTCAACTATGGCGTCTATCTGCTCAGAAATTGCAACCCTTATCTCTTCGGAATCAATGGCAAGAATTTTAGGGATTCCTGATGCAAGGTCTCTTCCCTTAACCTCAATCGTTTCCAAATTCTGGGGATCCGGGTAAGCGTTACCTATTGTTGTTTTAATAATCTCGGCTGTTCTCTCGCCAATCAACAGATTGTATTTTCTTTTTATATACTGTATTATTGCTGCATCCATCTTATCACCAGCCACCCTGATAGACCTGCTGTAAACAATTCCTGCCAGAGAAATCACAGCAACTTCAGTTGTGCCGCCACCGATATCGACCACCATATTACATATAGGTTCTGTAATAGGAAGTCCCGCCCCTATCGCAGCAGCCATAGGCTCTTCAATTAAAAATACCTCACGAGCCCCCGCTGATTCAGCCGATTCCTTAACAGCACGCTTTTCAACCTGAGTAATTCCCGATGGTACTGCAACAATAATTCTTGGCCTGACAAATGCTCGCCTATTATGCACCTTGTGTATAAAATGACGCAGCATTGCCTCAGTGACTTCGAAATCAGCGATAACGCCATCTCGCATTGGACGAATGGCTACTATATGTCCTGGCGTCCTTCCAAGCATATTTTTCGCCTCAAGCCCTACTGCCAACACTCGGTTTTTCATTCTGTTATCAGTACGCACAGCAACAACCGAGGGTTCACTTAACACAATGCCCTTGCCTTTAACATAAACAAGTGTATTTGCGGTACCTAAATCAATGGCAAGATCATTTGAAAACATACCTAAAATACCATCTAAAAATAAACTCATGGCTCCTCATTCTCGCTCGCTCGTAAATAGCGCATATGTTATTCCCTAAATTGAGCGATTTTTACTCGATCTGCACTAATCTTTTGCGCATGCGGACTTGCGAAAAGTCTCGACATATCCATTGGTATGCCTGCGCTTTTCGCAAACCTTGCTGCATCAAAATCTTGGCACATTTCTTCGCAAAAAATCGCCCAACTCAGGTATTCGATTAATCAAATAATAAATCACTACCAAAAATATCCTGTTATTACAAATAAAAGTTATAATTAATGAACTCGTAAAAAGTCAACATTTAGTGTTTACTAAAATAAGGCAACTTCTCAGAAAGTTCGGCTAAAAACAAAAAAGACGAGTCCGCTGGTGATAAAATGTAAAAAAGCTGACTATTTGAGAAGTTACAAAATAATTTCCATCACAGCATCGTGTAATATCGGCCTGAATTTCTTTATCTTATTATTATCACGTGATGGATGTACACGGTTTGTTAAAAGTATAACAATAATTGATTGATCGAGATCCATCCAAAATGATGTCCCGGTAAAACCAAGATGCCCTATACTTCTTTTAGAAAAATGGCTGCCGCAGCTCGAATCAGATAAAGAAGGCGTATCAAAACCAAGCGCCCTGTCTGAACCCTGCTGCCGTTCAAAAAACTTGCTTATTAACTCTTTTTTAAAACCATATGAATGTTCATGGGAAGCAAATAAAAGTGAAGACAAGAGAACCTTCACATCCATAGCGGTCCCGAAAAGACCGGCATGCCCAGCTATACCCCCCACAACATAGGCATTATCATCGTGTACTAAACCATTTAGAAGTATTTTGCGCCAGGGGCAAAGTTCTGTAGCGGCAAAACAATCCATATAACTCTCAGAATTAAGGCGTGCAAAAAAAAGATGTTCAAGCCCAAGGGGCCTGTAAATATCTTGAATTACTAAGTAGTCTAAAGATCTTCCAGATACCTTTTCAACAATCCATTCAAGAACCATAAATCCAAGGTCGCTATATAATGCATCGTTACCTATAGGATGTATAAGAGGTTCATTTATGAGAAAGTTTCTTAAAGCATTTTTTCGAAAATTATACGGAATTTTTAGCAACTCAATATAATATGGTCGATAATCAGGCAGACCGGAATTATGACAAAGAAGATTTCTAATAGATATTTGTTTCTTATCCGTATTTCTAAATTCAGGCAATACTGTTCCAAGATTTTGATCAAGATCCAGCTTTCCTTGCTGAATCAACTTCATCACTGCTAATGTAGTTGCAAGAGGTTTTGTAAGGGACGCCAAATCAAAAACAGTGTTTTTTGTCATTATGCGTTTTGAGAATATATTTGCATATCCATAAGCCTCAAAAAAAACAATTGAATCATTTTTTGAAACCAAAAGTACCCCTCCAGGGAATACCTTGTCTTTGACGCCCTTTCTCATCAAATCATTAATTTGAAACATACGAGGTAAGACTTTTGGTAACAGTTCGCTGTTCACAGTTTTTTTAAATGAATCTTGTAATGATTGATAGTAACAGTTCACGGTTGTCGGTTGTCGGTTCACGGTTCACAGTTCACAGTTAATTGCCTTGAATTCTCACAACCGAGCCTCTTATTTCTTGTCAGCCTCTGGCTGATATGTTTGATCAACCGTAAACTGTTTAAGATGTAGCCGCTTCATGGAATGAAAGTAAACTCCTGTCGGAATCAAGAGTTGCTGTAATTCCAAACGGAATAGTAATATTATTTCTCCCATGTCCTGCTTCAAGGCCGGCAAGAACAGGAATATCATAATCCTTGAAAATATTATCAACAACATTAAAAACTTCTTTAATCTTGCCGCAATCTTCAAAAAAGCCAAGAACAAGGCCGGCAATATCGTCAAAACATCCGGCCATTTTCATCTGGGTCAGCATTCTGTCGATTTTATATACAGCCTCCCCCCTGTCTTCAAGAAAAAGAATATGATCTTTAAAACCGGGCTGAAAAGGAGTCCCCGCCAGGTGGCACAAGGTAGCAAGATTCCCTCCTGAAACGATTCCTGAAGCCGAACCATGTCTAAGTGCAATGCCGTTTTTTATTGTTATTTCAAGCTTACTGTCTGAAAAAAAAGCAGCCATCATTGATTCTTTCGTCTTTTGAGAAGCATCAGCCATGGTTGTTACCATTGGGCCGTGAAATGTTACAAGGCCGCACTTTGTATATATGGCAGATAAAATTGCAGACACATCGCTGAATCCAATAAAAATCTTTGGATTATTCCGTATGATGTTATAATCCAGCAATGGAAGAATTCTTATCGAGCCATATCCTCCTCTTGCACAAATAATGGCCTTTATTGAACTGTCTGCAAAAAGCTTATTCAACAAATTTGCCCTATGAACATCAGGCCCGGCAAGATATGTATTTTTGTCAAATATATCATCTAAAACAGATACACATAAGCCCATTGATTCCAAAACATGAACACCAAGATTATAATTCTCCATATCAAAAGGGCTGGCTGGAGCGGCAATTCCGATCTTATCGCCAGGTTTAAGCCGGGCAGGTATTAGTGTGTTTTTTGATTTCATAAAGAGATTAAACAGGAAAAAATATTTTTTTACATTCTTTTGGAGGTAATCTAAGCCTTTTAAGAGCTATTTCCGCAACCTGTGATACTGGATCATACATCTGCGAAACAGGAGGATTATAAGCAAGCTCGGCATCCATAATATCATAGACGGTCATGCCGCCATGTATGGCAAGAGCAAACAAATTAATTCTCCATACAGCGCCTTCCTTCCCCACAGCCTGCGCACCCAGGATCTTTCCGGTGCTTGATTCAACAATGACTCCAATGCTGATTTCTTCAGCATCAGGCATATAATGTGGTTTTATCTCCCGTTTTGTAAAAAACGCTCTTGCCTCATAGCCCAGGCTTTTTGCGGTTTCCAGAGTATAGCCGGTTGAAGCAATTTCAAGACCGCCTATAACTGTAACAAATGTGTTCAAAGCGCCTGGATAAGGGCTGTTGCCTCCTGCTGCATTTATTCCAGCCGCCATCCCCTGCCGGTAAGCCGAGGTTGCAAGCTGCATAATGGCTGGTGTCCCATCTATACGGGAATAAGTCTGCACAAGATCGCCAACTGCATACACATCTTTTACAGATGTCTCCATCCTGTTGTTTACAACAACTGATTTTCTTTCCGTTCTTGCGCCCGCCAATTCAGAAAGCCGCGCATTTGCCTTCATGCCAACAGCCATAACAACTATATCGCAGTCTATATTTTCACCGGCAATTTCTACAGATTCGACTTCCTGCGCTCCATTTATACGGTCTATGCCCTTACCAAAAAGAACCCTGATTCCAAGCTTCTCAAGATGCTCAACTATAATACTCCCCATTGAGGGTTCCATATTTCGCGGAAAAGGAGGAGGGGTTCTCTTTGTTATTGCCACATCAAGTCCAAGTTTTTTCAGCCCTACCGCAATCTCCAGGCCTATAGAGCCTCCGCCTACGACAAGCGCTTTCTTTTTGTTGGAAGATTTGGCAGCCTGAAGAAGAGCTTCACTGTTATCAATATCAGATACAAAATGAACTCCTCTGCCCGCGAGCTCCTTTGCACCTGGAACTCCAAGGATAATCGGCGATGCGCCTGTTGCAAGTATCAATGAATCATACTTGATCTCCTTCTCCTGTGAAGTCGCCAGGTCAAGAGCTTTTACTGTTTTTCTTTTTGCATCAACGGAAACAACTTTGTGAAAAAGGAGCTTGCTCAACCTGTTTCTTACTTCAGGCACATTATATTTCAGCTCATCAAAATCTTTAACA
>Ga0255427_1038_pt1 | contig 31716 bp, 28 predicted proteins | sample ANMaggSeSYBR02D9_FD_182671 | JGI IMG/M metagenome (GOLD analysis project Ga0255427, IMG submission 182671) | Sediment cell enrichment communities from methane seep in Santa Monica Basin, California, United Staets - ANME aggregate JGI... | ecosystem: Environmental > Aquatic > Marine > Cold seeps >... | reverse complement strand
AAGCCCCCTATGGGGTGCTACCTTACTCCTTGCCCTGATCCCAATGCCTGGGACGGTTTGGGTTTGTGTATGGTTTGTGATAGTGATCACGACGAAAATCCGTACATTCAATTGTAGGACACGGTTCTATGAACCCATTAGATCTGGTTAAACTCACACCGTTGATGGAACTCACTACTGGTAGACCTGAAGTTACGGTAGGGCTGATAGATGGTCCCGTAGCTGTGAGCAATCCGGATCTTTCGGCTGAGAATATACGGGAAATTCCTGGTAGTACAAGCGGGACGTGCTCTAAGTTTGAAAGTGCCGCATGCGGGCATGGCACCTTCGTGGCAGGTATCTTGTGCGGGAGGAGGAGTTCTGCAGCTCCCGCAATCTGCCCCAACTGTACCATGCTTGTGCGGCCTATTTTTTCAGAGACTGCTTCAGGGAATAGTGAAATGCCAAACGCAACTCCTGATGAACTGGCGGCGGCAATAGTTGACTGCATCGAAGCGGGCGCTCATGTGCTGAACTTGAGCGTTGCTCTCGCGCAACCATCGTCCAAAGGCGAGCGCGAGTTGGAAGAGGCTCTTGATTATGCAGCAAGGTGTGGCGTTATTATTGTTGCGGCGGCAGGGAATCAAGGAGCCATCGGAAGTTCTGCCATAACCCGCCATCCCTGGGTGATCCCGGTTGCAGCGTGCGACATTCGGGGTAGACCGATTGATCAGTCCAACCTGGGAAATTCGATCGGAAAGCGAGGTCTGAGTGCACCTGGTGATAGTATTACCAGCCTCGGTGTAGAGGAAGGCAAATTACTCACATTGGGCGGAACAAGTGCAGCGGCGCCTTTCGTAACAGGAACTATCGCATTGCTGCGGTCAGAATTTCCAGCCGCTAATGCTGCTGAGGTGAAATATGCGGCAATACAAGCCTACGGACCAAAACGAACCACGATTGTCCCACCTCTGTTAGATGCATGGGCGTCGTATGAATTTATGACGAATACCCGTTCTTTTTAAGTGTTGGCACGAACAGGCGGTTGCTTACGATATCGACAAGTCGGATGATCCTGCGTTCATCGATGGCAGGGATGCCGGAGTCTTTTGGAAGATGCATACCTGGATGATATTGAACTTCGGGCTTGATCAGTCGGTCATCGGGTTTGAGATGTGGGGCTTGACTGGTAGATTATTAATACGCGATAAAAAAGTGTTTATATATGATAAGTGCACAAACATTTATATAATTATAATTAGTAATGTATTTGTAATTAAGTGTTAGGCAGAAATTATTATAGGTGTTGTTGTAAACAACATTGCTGGCACACGGTATCAGTTAACAATTGAGGGAGATATCAATGGAACAGATAGAAGTAAAGCAAGAGTTGACAAGCCAACAGGATTATGAGAATGACGTTCATGCAATTGCACCCGCCTCCGAAAGTCAAGAAAATACTGTGACTTCCCCACAAGCGGTTAACACAGCATCTGGTGGCGAAGCCTCAGGTGGACAATCCAGCTCTGGAAATGCAGAGCCTTCCACCTCCAATGGTGAAAGTTCGCTTGTAAAATCCTATGTCTATGCGCTGGGTAGAGTCGAGGCGCGTTTTCCGACTATTGCAATAGAAAAGGAATTTGCCCAAGCAACCGGACGATCAGACACAACTGGACTTACAGACCAGCAGACATTACACGACGTCCTGTCACAACCGCAGAATCTCTACCTTGCACGTCAACTATGCTGGGTGCTGACCATCGAAGGTTTGGATACATATATATTGCAGCCGCGTAGTAGAGGGGACCTTAGTCTGCTGATAGAAGCTCTTAGACCAGCTCCACGTCCTACAGACATTGATGTCATTATTGGCGTACGTGGACCCATTGCCCCACCTGAGATGTGCAATGGTCTTATGGTTCCAATTGTCATCTTTGACCAGATGTATTCGTTTGATATTGATTCTCTCATCAAGTCCATCCCGCGACCGGATAAGATTTCTGAAAAGCAGTTCGGACCAGTGGCGGAGGAACTGATCCAGAGGATCATGCAAATGGCAGACAATGCAGGAGCGACGGATGAGCACCGAGCGCTGAACTATTTGGCACTCCGCTATCCGGCAATCTACGCTATGGCTGCCGAATGTTACGGACGGGACTATTCGTTGACCGGGGTGGAAGTTCGCGCCTCGCGTCTTGGTAGCCGCCGCGTGGTCATTGATGTGATTTTTGATTACCAGAGCCGCAAAACGGACGTCACCGAAAAGTACTTCGTCCGTGTAGATGTGACAGAGGCGTTTCCGTTTCTGGTCACAAAGATGTCACCGTTCTTTGATCGGTGAATAAAGAGATCTGAAACAAAAGGAGGAAAATGAAATGAAAGAAGGAATGAAAATGCCTGGATTTACAGCAGAGGCATCTCTCTACAAGCCGAGAAGACACTACGATCTTGGAGTGAGTCTGAGCGCTGATGGACAGGCAGTTATCCCGCAGAGGGATATAGACGGCGTCTACCACGATTATCACAATTGTGGTTACGGGTGCTTCTGGAGTAGTAAATATGGGCATTGTCTTTGCTACTTCGGTCTACTAGACTAGTATAGTGAACCATGGACCCATTGGATCTGGTCAAGCTCACACCGTTGGTGGAACTCACCACTGGTAGGACTGAAGTTTCGGTCGGGCTGATAGATGGACCCGTCGCTATAAGCAATCCAGATCTTGCAGGCGAGAATGTCCGGGAGATTCCCGGGAGCATAAGCGGAACGTGCTCTGTGTTCGAAAGTGCCGCATGCGAGCATGGCACCTTCGTGGCAGGTATCTTATGCGGGAGCAGGAGTTCTGCAGCTCCCGCGATCTGCCCCGACTGTACCATGCTTGTGCGGCCTATTTTTTCAGAGACTGTTTCAGGGAATAGAGAAATGCCAAGCGCAACTCCTGATGAACTGGCAGCGGCAATTGTTGACTGCGTCGAAGCGGGCGCGCACGTACTGAACTTAAGCGCTGGCATCGTACAACAATCGTCCAAAGGCGAGCGCGAGTTGGAAGAGGCTCTGGATTATGCAGCAAGGCGTGGCGTTATTATTGTCGCAGCGGCAGGGAATCAAGGAGCCGTCGGAAGTTCTGCCATAACCCGCCATCCCTGGGTGATTCCGGTTGCCGCTTGTGACCCTTATGGCAGACCCATTAATCAGTCCAACCTGGGAAATTCGATTGGAAGGCGAGGTCTGAGCGCTCCCGGTGATAGTATTACCAGCCTCGGTGTTGAGGAAGGCAAATCGCTCACATTGGGCGGAACGAGTGCAGCGGCGCCTTTTGTAACAGGAACTATCGCATTGTTGCGGTCAGAATTTCCAGCTGCTACAGCTGCTGAGGTGAAATATGCGGTAACACAAGCCTACGGACCAAAACGAACCATGATTGTCCCACCTTTGTTAGATGCATGGGCGTCGTATGAATTTATGACGAATACCCGTTCTTTTTAAGTGTTGGCACGGACATTCTACAATACACAAATAAGCTGGATTATACAATATTCCATTAATAATCCCCCCTCACATCCACCACCCTCTGAGCCTTCCCTGCAGTCCTGGGAATAGCCCCCTTCTCAACAAGTTCCACCACAGTCCTGAGATTCAGCACAGCCTTCAGCCTATCCTCCACACAACACTTCAGGTCCTCCAAATCCTTAAGTTCACCAGTAAAACCCATTTCCATCAACTCCACCTTAATATGAATCTCATCCAGTTTATGCCGCTTGCGGTCAATAAGCACCTGGAACTGGTCGCCAACCTCAGGAATACCCACCAGCACACTCTCTATCTGGGAAGGAAATACATTAATACCCCGCACTATCAGCATATCATCGGTCCTGCCCACAATCTTATCCAGCCTTGTGTGAGTACGCCCGCACTGGCATTCATCCTCCATGATACTGGTAATGTCACCAGTACGGTAGCGTATCAAAGGCATAGCCTCCTTGGTCAGCGAGGTCAGCACCAGTTCACCCTTCTCCCCAGGTGCCACGTTCTCCCCATCAGGGTCCAGTATCTCAACAAGGAAATGGTCATCCCATATATGAAGACCGTGCTGTTCCTTGCATTCGAAAGCCACGCCAGGTCCGAACATCTCAGACAGGCCATAGGAATCATAGGCTTTGATATCCAGCGCATCCTCCAGTTCCTGTCTGGTATTGGCAGACCAGGGTTCGGCACCGAAACAACCAGTCCTCAACGACAGCCGGTCAACCATATCAAGTTCCCTGGCCGTCTCTGCTAGGTACAGGGCATAGGAAGGGGTGCAGTGCAGGGCCGTAACCCCGAAGTCTATCATCATCTCAAGCTGGTGGCGGGTATTGCCTGTACCGCTGGGTACTGCAGTAGCACCGATACGCTCGATACCGAAATGTATGCCCAGGCCCCCTGTGAACAATCCATAATTGACAGCATTCTGGAAGATATCTTCAGGCCCGATACCTACCATTGTAAAATTCCTTGCCATCAGGTCGCTCCATGTCTCGATATCCCTGGCTGTGTAACCTACCACCGTGGCCTTGCCACTGGTACCGCTGGAAGCGTGCAGCCGCACCACATCCCGCATGGGAGTGGCGAACAGGCCGAATGGATAATTGTCACGCAGGTCGGCCTTACTGGTGCCTGGAAGTCTGCTGATATCCTCAAGGCTACGTATATCGCCGGGCTTGATCCCTATAGAGCCAAATGCCTGCCTGTAGAAAGGTACGTACTCATAAACGTTCTTAACGACATTTTTTAGACGCTTTAACTGTAGTGCCTCAATTTCACTCCTGGGCATTGTTTCATACTTGGGCTGCCAGTATTTCATTGAGCATCATTTTATCTATTTATTTAAAGTATTTTTCATATTGGTGCGACAAATGCAGCCTAACGTAAATTCATGGCCACAACCTGGAAAAGATGAGCAGGCTCACAAAATCATGCTGTGGAATGCCAACAAGAAAGTGAACAGCGGATCCAGTTAAACACAAATGAGGTGCACAGATATCAAGAAAATGCTCACTTCGTTCTCATTTTCCAAGCCTGCATGAAAGTTTGACTTTCATATACGTTGAAAAATGCCGGTTGATATTGAAAAGCTTAATATCATTCGAAAAGCAGGCAGAGGTACGGCATAAGATAATGCATTTCAAATCTTCCGGTCAGATAATTGGGTAGTGAACTACTTAACGGCAGATAATATGTAGTACTTTAAGAATATAAGGATATGGTGAATAACTGACTGACCTCGTTTTTTTATTGAAGTAAACAACCTGATATTTCCAAGTAGAGGTCTGTCAATGTTTTTGTGATTACCCTGGAAAATACAACAATTTTATCTAATAGTTTGCCGAATATTCTGTCATGGAAGCTCTATACCAGAAAAATTGTTATCTCAAGGAATCCCAGGCTACTGTTGAAAGTGTGAAGGACGATAAATTCGTAGTGTTGGATAAGACCCTGTTCTATCCGAACTCAGGCGGCCAGCCCCATGATACAGGCTTGCTGATAAAGGAAGAACAGGAATTCCCTGTGGTTTATGCAGGCACATTCAACGGTGTGATCAGCCATGAAGTAGCTATACCAGGGCTGGTTAAAGGCGACCAGGTGAAAGTGGTCATCGACTGGGACAGGCGTTACCTGTTCATGAAATACCATACTGCCTGCCATATACTCAGTGCCATAATCCACAACGAGACCGGGGCACAGATATCAGGTAACCAGCTTGGAGAGGAGAAAACCAGGGTGGATTTCAGCCTTGAGAATTTTGATCGTAAGCAGATCCAATCATATGAAGCAAAGGTCAATGGGATAATAGACCAAAGTCTTCCGGTCAGTATTGAAATACTGCCAAGGGATGAGGCATTTCGGATACCTTCAGTAGTGAAACTAAAGGATGCATTCCCGCCCGAGATTGAAGAAATACGGGTAATAACAATATCCGGGGTTGACAGGCAGGCCTGCGGCGGCACCCATGTGGCAAATACCGACGAGATACCACATATAGAAATATTCAAGGCAGAGAACAAGGGCAAGAATAACAGAAGAGTATATTTCAGGTTCGGGAAAGATTAGACCGAAAAAGGGGTTTTAACTATGGTCAATGATACATCATTAGAGTTTATCCGGGAGTTTAAGAAAAATGCAGAATCCATAACGAACGATATCGACCGCTCCAAAAAATACAGAGCAGGTATCGCTGCACTGGCACAAAAGGCAGTCGAGACAAACAATACCACATTTCTGGATGCTGCTGTACGGTTTACAGGAAAGATCATTGATGAGCACGATCGTTCCAAGGCATTTGTGGACATTGTCAGGGGCACGGCCAGAGTGGCCATAAATACAACCGATGCAGAACTGGCAGGCCGGTCGCTTGAACTATCAGCCAACACCGAAGCAGGACATGACCGCAGTCATGCCCTGCAGGGAGTAGTAGCCGCAATTGCAGATGTGGGAATGAATATGAATGAGCCTGATACATTCGAAAATTCAAAAGAACTTGCAGGTACTATTGAATATGATACATACCGCTCATCTGCCTGGAGGAGTATTGCCCGGACCCAGCACAGTAATGATGATACTCCGTCTGCTGTAGAATCTGCAAATAAAGCAATGGCGATTATTAACAAGTCAAAACTTATCGGCCAGGAAATATACAGGGCCTCTGCTTACGTTGACCTGGCAAAACTTTTCATTGATCTTGGGCAGGAAGGTATGGCCAGGGAGTGCATTATCAAAGCTGTGGATAGTTCAGCGGGTCTGAAAGATGAGTTCGAACGCTCATCCATATTCCAGACCATTGCCGAGACCCAGATAAGGATGGGAGTACGAACAAAGAACAGTGGGTTGCTGGAAGATGCTGTGGAATCATTTGGCTATATCACCAGGGAATATTACCGGACATCGACAAGGCAGACGCTTGCGAGTGTCCTTTCGAATCTAAAAGAAGATGAACTGGTAAAGAGACTGGCCTAATCTCATTTACCCCAGAATGGTTTGCCTCTTCGCTTGATCTCCAGGAACTTTTCAAGTGTTTCAATTTCATCCGGATTAAGTGATTCAATTAGTTCCTGTTCTACGATCTTTGCATGTCTTTCAGGTACTTCGATATAGAGCAGATCTCCCTCACTGATCTGGCGGCCAACGATAGGGCCTTCAATTGACAATGCCACCTGTGCGCCATACCTTGCCTCACCCACATTCTCGCCGTTCTCCTGTATACCCTTGATAAAACCAATCCGGCTACCTTCCTCGTTCATCACGTTCAGCCTGGTCCTGATGATGCCGCCTTCAACTTCCACGCCCACTACAGCAGGTTTGCTCTGCCTGAATGTGTGGTCTGGTAGTAATCTGAACATGCCCGGTCTTATGACAGCCTCACTCTTTTGTTTCTTTGTCATTTCAGTCTGTTCTTCCACATGTTCTTCATAATCATCAACAATCTGGTAGATAACACTGCTCATAAAGAGTTTGACATCGCTTTTCTGGAGTTCATCAAGTGCATCGGGCAGTATATCAACATTAAAACCAAGGATGACTGAGTATAACGGATCATCCAGGGCTTTAGCCTCAATAATATCCCGTCTGGAAATATTGCCCACATCTGCTTTCCTGATAGGGATCTCCTGGCTTTTCAGTTCATTGACCAGTGCTTCAAGGCTGCCGATGGTATCAGCCCTGATAATTACCCCTACATTATCGGTCTCGATCCTGGTCTGCTCTATCTCTGACATGATCTCTTTTGATATCTCATCAGTATTTTCCCTGATAACCACCCTTATGGGTGCACCGGATATTGCATTATCCAGCATGGGTGCTGAAATCTTCAGTCCTGCGGCAGCTGTTATATGCTTTATCTGCTTGAACTTCTCTTCTGCCCGGATCTCAGAGAGGGGTCTTGGTTTTAACAAAGCCCTGGTCTTGGTCACTATGGGTTCGGCCAGGGTACCCACAGCTATCATATCCCCTACCCTGATCTCTCCATCATACAGGATGGCATCAAGGGTTATACCAAGTCCGCGTTCTTCTTTTACTTCAAGCACTACACCTACACCCGGACCAGTAGCATGGTATTCCAGGTTGGATTCAAGGAATTTCTGGGCCAGGCCCAGCAGGACCATAAGTATATCAGGTAATCCTTCGCCTGTTTTTGCACTAATTGGTATTATTGCAATGGTTTTCTGGAAGTCCCGAATCCTGTCATAACGGTCGGTACTGAATCCAAGTTCATACATTTTACCTACTATCTCGTAGAATTTCGTATCAAGTATTGACCTGATATGTTCGGGCTGTTTATTGAAGGAAGATATGAAGGATGACATAGGATGCGGGTCCCAGCCATGTATCCTGTCGATCTTGTTGGCAGCTATCACAAATGGTGTTTTGTAACGTTTCAGTATCTTGATAGCTTCGATGGTCTGGGGCTGGAATCCTTCATTGATGTCCACGATCACTATTGCCAGGTCTGCCAGTGCTCCGCCCCTGGAGCGAAGGGTGGTAAATGCATGATGTCCGGGAGTATCAATAAAAAGCAATCCCGGTATCTTGAACTTGCCTTTTGGGACAGAACCGCATATCCTGCTAATAACATCAAGGGGAACCTCAGTTGCACCGATATGCTGAGTAATGGCTCCGGCTTCACCGTCTACGATTGCTGTGCCCCTTATCTTATCGAGAAGACTGGTCTTACCGTGATCTACATGACCCATAACACATACTATTGGTGTCCGGAGGTTCTTTTCTTTAGCAACTGATTTAGCCACTGGATATCCCCCCTGCTAAAATAACTGTGTATAACAAATAGTTCTTGACATAATTTAAATATATGCATCAATTATACTCAAGATAGATAGGCCAGTGAAACCATATATCATTAAGTTATTCGTAAAGCCACTGTTCATCGATCCGCAAATATTCTGATATCTCGGATTCACTAAAATGAATGCTGATCTCGCGATTTGCCGACTCGGTAGAATCAGAAGCATGGACAATATTTCGCCCCGTATCCAGGCCAAATTCGCCCCGGATAGTACCTGCCGCCGCTTCTGATGGGTTGGTGGCACCGACCATTGTCCTTATCACTGATACTGCGTTTTTCCCCTGGATAACTATGGACACCGATGGCCCGCTGGTAATAAAGTCCAGCAGTGACTGGAAGAAAGGTTTCCCTTCATGTTCTGCATAATGGGCCCTGGCAGTCTCTTCAGGGATCGTGTACATCTTAAGGGCAAGTATCTTCAATCCGCGTTTTTCCATGCGGGATATGACCTCACCCACAAGATTGCGCTGTACCCCGTCCGGCTTCACCATAACGTATGATAACTGCATTTAAATTCCGACCTGATAGTAAAAAAAAATATGAAATTATTTGTTTTTCAGTTTCCTGTACTCACCGGTCCACTCAACACGTCTGGGAATCCTGCCGAGTTTCATGTTGTTTTGACATTTGCTTGAACAGAAATACGATGTACTACCGTCCTTTTTGACAAACATCTTGCCTGTACCCATTTCGATGTCCCCTTTACAGAACGAACATTTACGTGTTTCCATCAGGATCACCTTGTATTGAGTTTCTTTGCTTCCCTTGAAGTCTCAAGCAGCATCAGGATATCCCCTACCCTTATGGGCCCCACACAATTACGGGTGATGATCCTGCCCTTGTCCCTGCCGTCAAGTATTCTGCACTGGACCTGGAGAGCTTCACCGTGCATGCCGGTATTGCCCACGATCTCAATGATCTCGGCCGGAAAACCTAAATTTTCTGACATGATCTTGTTCCTACTTCAATGCCTGGGTCTTGTTGACCACATCATTGACCAGGTCTTTGGATTTACCAGTTTCCAGGATAACTGACGCAGCACAGCCCACTTTCAGACCGCAGGCAGCACCCAGTTCTTCCTGTTTCTTCACATATATATAAGGGATATTTTTCTCCTCACACAGGGCGGGCAGATGGGCCACGATCTCAGGGGGATTGATATCTTCTGCGATATATATCAATTTGGCTGTACTTCTCTCTGCTGCTTTTGTGGCTTCGTTCGTCCCTTTACGTACTTTACCTGTGTCCCTTGCAAGTTCAAGTGCTTCTAATGCACTGTTCTCAAGTTCAGCAGGAACGTCAAACTTTACAAATATTGCTTGTGCCATGATTTTCAAATCTCCTTCCGGACAGGTTAATGTCCGTCATTATTCATCGGTTTATTATGTGATCGTAAGCTGAATTATTTATTCAGGTATGATTCGAGCCCATTTATTACACGATAGGTGATATAACTATCGCCCGCGCTGCTGTCTCATATTGTTTATTCCCTATAGTATTTCATCTTTTTTCCAGTAGATGATCACTGTGACTGCCATGATAACGATAATGAACAGGACCCACAACATGATCGTGCCTGCTTTGCCCCCAGGTTCAATTTCATTTGTCTGGGAGCTCGACGTGATATTGGAGCTATGGGTTGCCACTGGTGCAGGTGTATGATAAGCTGTAGGAATTACGGCTGGAGTAAACACAGTTTCACCTGATATGGCGAAAGGTGAGAAGCCTGGTGTTGAACTTGTAAATGTTATGCTGTTTTCATTTCTTGTGGTCAGCGACGTAGGCAATTGTTCCCAGGAGTCATCATTGTACCGGAAGAGTGCAATGCTGCCCTGATCAATGTTGTTTGAGTTTATCCAGTCAAGTGGGACTGTGAAGCTGATGGTCATATCCTTTATGTTTTTCTCAGTCGCCCAGCCGTAGTTGCCGACCCAGATGTTGATATTTTGATATACCTTGCCAGGTGGGGGCGTATCTACCATTGTGGATGTATTTCGCAGTAACTCTATTTTGGAGGCGACCTTACCTGCACTTACTTTTGATGTGAATTTAATGTTCAGGATGGGGTTTTGTGTGTTCTCGAATGAGTAACTCACATTTTCGCCTTTGAAGATGGAAACGCGCCGGGTCTCGGTCTCTGCTATGTTGTAGAAATCCTCGCCAGAGGTGCCGCCGCCTCCGCCGCCTCCGCCGCCGCCACTGGTTTTGGATGCAGTGGTGTATTTAGTTACAGTACGCAGGATAGAATTTATATTGCCAGCCTGATCTGTTGCATTGATTATGAAGTTATTTTCACCATTCACAAGACTCCTGTATTCTGAAAATGAGCCATTTATGAGTGTGACAGACTCGTTGTTTATAGTCAGTTTCGCATCCTCATCGGTCATTCCTGATATGTTCACTGTGGATATGGTGGTCTTGTAACCCGACGTCGGGCTGATGATGGTCAGGTTGGGTGCCGTATCGTCTATTGTGATATTGTAAATTGCGCTACTGATATGATTCAATGAATCGTTGGCCCATATTGTTATATCATATTGGCCTTCATTCCAGCCGGTACTGTTAATATCAAACGGTGATAGAAGCGGCAGGTCTGTCCCATAGTAATTATATATCACATTTACCAGGAATATGTCTGTGATAGTCAGGTTTATCATAGTGCCATTTTGGATGTGTGAATTATTGGCGGGGGACAGCAGGCTTATCCGGGGTTTGTTTGTATCTATGTTGATTGTAGGGCCATCGGAACTGTTAATGTTTCCCGCTTCATCGGTCAGATGACCTGTGACAATAGCGTCCTTGATTTCTATTATTCCGTCAACAGTATAATTGCCAGAATAGTTGCCCGATGCTATTTCATCCATGGGTTGATCATATACCAATCCGTTAACATTAAAGGTTGCATTCGAAATACCAGGGTCCCCAACCATGTTTATTCCAAGTATATCGCCCTGATCAAGGATTCCCGAAGCGTTGTGGAATACGCCCGTTATTTTCGGTGGGGTGTCATCGATAGTAAAACGATAATGAGTACTGTTTTCGTGACCAAGTGAATCGTTAGCCCAAATCCTGATGACATAGGTACTTTCGTTCCAGTCGGTGGTGTTTATCTCGTAGGGATGAGGTAATGTGACGTTAGTGATGTTGGAATAACCTTGTTGTGTGCTATTGATGCTGTATGAGACATTTGCAAGGGAAAGGTCAGTAATAGTAAAATCAATAATTGTACCATTTTGTATGGCTGAATCGTTATCAAGTGAATGTAAGGTTATGTGGGGTGCGGTCGTGTCTATCGTAAAACTTGTTTTTGTCTGGTTGTTCCAGATATCCAGGTTGTTATTGGTCCTGATGGTGATCGTATAGATACCATCGGACAGGTTGGTGATATCTATGCTGCCAGTCACATTCTCGGATGTTTCATTAAAATTACTGTCAATAGCAGTCAGCAGCGTGGCATTGGCGGTATCAGCGTCAATATAGAAATCGGCATATGAGATATTATGGCGGGCGTCATTTATAGTGGCATTAATTGTCAAATTGATATTGGTCGGGTCAGGAGTTATTGTAATAGTTGATACTTGTGGGAATATTGCCTTAAAAACATCGATACGGCCCGAGCCGTACGTATTATCCTTGCCGGCAGTACCCAGGTCAACGGCCGTATCTTCCAGCAGTTGCCGCACCTCCAGCGGACTCATATCAGGATAGGCCTGGAGTATCAATGCCGCAGCACCTGAGACGTGTGGAGTGGCCATTGATGTGCCACTTTTAATATAATATCCACCATGATAGGATGTAGATTCTATATTAACACCAGGTGCAGTCAAATCAGGCTTGATATATGTATCACCCATCAATGTCACAGGCCCCCTGCTGCTGGAAGGTGCTATAGTATCGCTGCTGTCGGTTGAACCCACTGTGGTTGCATTAAACTTGTCTCCCGGGCATTTGATTGTGGAAACACCAGGGCCATCGTTTCCCGCAGCAATTACCGGTAATACCCCGGCATCAATAACATTGTTTACCATGGTGGTCATGGAGGAGTCATTGGGGCCGCCAAGGGATAATGACACAATATCGGCACCATTGTCAATAGACCATTGTACACCATCTATAAGATCGCTGTAGGATCCATTGCCATCCGCATTTAGCACTTTAACTCCGAATATATTAGAACCGGGTGCAACACCTGTCTTTTTTCCACCAACCCCCGTTCCTGCTACAGTACCTGCCACATGTGTACCATGCCAGTTGTCATCCATGGGTTCATCATCGTCATTGACAAAGTCATAACCACCTATATAGTTACTTTCAAGGTCTGGGTGATTATAATTTATTCCCGTGTCAATGATCGAAACATTAACTCCTGTGCCGTTGATATTTGTGCCATTGTAAATAAAATCCCACACCTGCGGCGCATTGATCTTTTCCACACCCCATGCTGTGGTAGTAGTAAGCACCTCCACATCACCCACAACCACGCTCTCCTCGACCAGGTGCACCTCATAATCGGGTATGACCTGGGCCACATCATCCCGATTTGCCAGTTCCTCAATCACATCAGGTGTCGCTTCAAATGTTATTGCATTTACTATCCATAGGGGCCTGGCATTCTTCATTTTATCAGCTCCCTTCCCCTGCAGAACGGAAATGAGATTTTGCTGGCTTCGACCTGACTTTTGCTTTAGGGAATTCACTGTATCCATGCGGTGCTGTTTCTGATCCACATGACCCTGGACCTTTACTTCAGGTGCTTGATACTGTTCCTTCATTATCACGATGACACGGATCATGTCTTCACTGATATTGGATTGGGACATGGCTATCTGCCTGGAAAGTTCGGAGTGGATCTTAGGGTTATTGTCAAGGGCATCAGCTATGACAAATGATTGTACCAGTACTGCTGCCGTAAGAAAGATTACCCATTTTTTCAATTAATGACCCCGCTTTTGTCAAAGTATTGTATTCTTGAATTGGTATACGTACTATAAGGACATATTATTGTTTTTGTGGAATATAAATAATATTATTTCTTTTAATTATATCTTATAAATAAAAATGGGTGTATATAATCCTGAAATTATTCTATATCCTCACCAGTAACAAGTGAAAATTCACCAGTAAGTACAACCTTCAGGATATCCTCCTCAGTAGTGACATCATACTGGCTAAAACCGCGCTCTGAACCACTCAGAGCCAGTTCACTAATATGTGCCGCACTCTCAGCAGACGGATAATAATAAATCGTCGTCCTGGTAAATGAGCCGTCATCATTCCTGTGCAACCCCAGGTAATATAAATCTGCAAACCCAGCCTGGGATTTCACAACCTGGAATTCGGAATAATCATCAGAATAATTGAGCACGGGGCTAAATGTATCATAAGCAGTTGGTGGAACAGCAAAGCTCTCAATGATAGATATAACGGCTTCTGCTGATTCGCGTGTTGGTGTGAAAATTGTCGGGTCGCCCATGACATTAGTACCGGTTGTATCGAGTCGTGACAGTAGCAGGTACTGGTTATCACTTGAAGGTAACCCGATATATTCAAAGGATACTATTTTTGGGGTCATAGTGCTAAGCAGCAGGAACTCATTGTTTAAGTCCTGGGAAAAATAGATCTGTTTAGAAGAGGTCATGTACAGGTTGTCCACTTCCACCTTATTCCGCACATAAACAGTGGTCAGGTTCAAGGGTAGTTGCTCGTTCCATGGTTCCTGGGCAGTGGACTCGATATATTCCACATCAAGAAATTGGGCTTCAAAGGTTTGCGGGTTTGACATCTGCAGCCCGTCTGCAATAGAATTAAAGCTGTGGAATACCTGCTTTCCGCCAACATTGAAATACTCAGTCTGGGGATTATTGATGTATGGTTGGTTATTATCTTCCTCACTTGAATCGTCAGAGCCTATGAAATATGCGACAGAAGATAGGATCATTGACAATATCATAAATGCAGCTATGAGCTGTACGCCGATTTTTGGATTCATTTTCAACCTTTCCTCTTATTGTGGTCACTAATGTTTGAGCATATATAATAATTGTTTGTTTTATGATAATGTATACTGAAAAGTGATATTGGAAGCACAATATAATATGCTGTGTTATTAGGTTTACATCCCTGTAAGCGTCTCATTTAAAAATTCTCAAAATATATACGTACATTACAAAAAAAAGTGTGCAAGTTATTCTTTATTGTACAGCAATAAATGAAGTAAATTTATCTCTTCATTATTGCTTCGGCAATCCTTTCTGGTAATGTATTAAAATTGTCATTGATGCCTTGCAATAACTCTGTCTGTTTATTCAATGATCCCGTATGTTCAGTCAATAACCCTGTATGTTCAGTCAATACTGATGTGTTTTCTTTTAAGTCATTAAGTAACCCTGTATGTTCAGTCAATACTGATGTGTTTTCTTTTAAGTCATTAAGTAACCCTGTATGTTCAGTCAATACTGATGTGTTTTCTTTTAGGTCATTAAGTAACCCTGTATGTTCAGATAAAATATTAACACCTTTGTCCAGCCTTTCACCAATCTCCCGCATATCACCAGATATAACCCTGCCAAAAGGTGAAGGTAAAATAATATCTTCCTTTATTTCTATGGTTTTTATTTCCGTATCAGGTCGCTTCACTTTTAAATCCTGAATAAATCCATCGATAGCGGATTCCAGCCCACCGGCCATTAACCCCACAGTATCTAAACTAATATTAAAAACATATCCTGCCAGGCCCCTGGATAATCCATAACCTTCTACTATCTTTCTATATCCTACCATATTGACATTGCCTTTAACAATGGCCTGGATGTTTTTTACATTGTTCATTAATATCATAATTGAATTTTAGGGTATAATAGTTTTGCCTCACTCTCCAACCCTTTTCGAAATAATATTAAGCTAAACAAACTACCATGGTCGAATACCTACTGCATGAAGCATGAAATAATACAAGATTAATGTAGACAGATATTTCACAGATTTTCATAACAGTTCCGAATCTGTGTGATCAGTGTAATCCGTGTCTTAGAATTCCTGGTATCAGGATTATTTACCATTTAATTTGAAGGGGATACGTTCATGTCACTACTTAAATCTCAGCCACACTTGAGATCAAGGGCTATTTTCGCACCAGATAATCAGAATAAAGCAGATATAATAATTATTTGGATGTCATAAAGCTTATATATATTGTACGTATTTATACAACAATGTATATTATTGTACATCAAATATAGGTGATATTAATGATCGAATTCATCCAGAAAATTACTGCCGGAGAGAACCTTACATCAGAAGAATCAAGATCAGCCATCAACAGCATATTCACTGATGCCACCGACGCCCAGATAGGAGCATTCCTCACAGCCCTCAAAATGAAAGGCGAAACAGCAGAAGAGATCGCAGGCATGGCCATGGGTATGAAGGAAGCCGCAAACACTATCAATCCCAAGGTCAGCGGCACGCTGGTTGATACCTGCGGCACAGGCGGCGATTCATCCCACACCATTAATATCAGTACAGCCTCGGCCATTATCACATCGGCTGCCGGAGTGCCTGTGGCAAAGCACGGCAACTATTCCATCACATCAAAATCAGGAAGTGCGGACGTATTAAAAGAACTGGGCGTGAACATAGACCTGCCGCCCAAAAAGGTGGAGGAATCCATAGAAAAAGCAGGCATCGGGTTCATGCTTGCCCCTGTGTTCCATCCATCCATGAAACGTGTAGGCGGACCAAGAAAGGAACTGGGAATAAGGACAGTCTTCAACATCCTTGGCCCATTGACAAACCCTGCCAATGCCAAGTCTCAGGTTATAGGCGTATTTGATGAGTCATTATGCGAGACCATGGCAAATGTACTAAAAATCCTGGGAACCAGGCGGGCCTTTGTGGTACATGGAAGTGGCCTTGACGAGATATCCAATATCGACACCACTACAGTGGCAGAACTTAACAACGGGAAAATCCGGACTTATTCACTGTCCCCCGAAGAACTTGGGTTCGACAGGGCAACAATAGCAGATATCAGGGGCGATACCCCCCAGGAGAACGCTGCTGATATTGTGAAGATATTACAAGGGCAGAAAGGACCAAAAAGGGATATCGTAGTTATGAACTCTGCCGCAGCGCTTGTCGTGGGTGGTAAGGCATCTGACATAAAAGACGGTGTAGAACTGGCACAGCAGACCATTGACAGCGGTGCAGCCCTGGAGAAGTTGAAAAGTTTCGTGGAAGTGGCAGGCGACACAGGACAGCTTGGAAAATACATCTCATAAGATATAATCGATTGAAGGAGTCTTGTGAATTTCCATGCACAAACCGGAAAATGACCAGATGCAGCAATACCAAACCTTGCCCTTTCCCAGGGTTAAGATCTGCGGGATGAAAGACCTGGATTCTGTAATGACGGCTGTGAAATACGGGGCCGATGCGGTAGGTTTTATCACTGAGGTACCTGTCAGTACGCCGCGAAAGATAGACAGGGAGACAGCCAGGGAACTGGTAGCTTCCACACCTCCGTTTGTGAGTACAGTGATGGTCTGCATGCCGGATAGCCTTGACAATGCCCTTGAACTGACCGGTTTCGTTCAGCCTGATGCGGTGCAGGTTCACAGTTACATGTCACAGGAAGACCTCAGGTCCCTCAAGGAGAATACTGGCGTGAAGCTCATCAGGACCATACATATTGATGGCGGAACTGATGTGGGTAGTGCTGTAGATGAAATAAACGAACTGGACAATATTGCTGATGCAATTTTGCTTGATACTAAAATAGACGGTAAGACCGGGGGTACAGGGACTGTCCATGACTGGGCCAGGAGTGCCGAAATTACCCTGCACTCGTTCCTGCCTGTTATACTGGCCGGGGGTCTCAATCCCGGTAATGTGGCAGATGCCATCAGGACCGTACGGCCCTATGGTGTGGATACAGCCTCGGGAGTTGAGACAGGGAGTGTAAAGGATGAGGATAAAGTAATGATGTTTGTCAATAATGCGAGGTCAGTTCAATGAATGCAATAAATGCAACGAACGCAATGAACAGCGTGCAGCTTGACCTGACTGAGACGCAATTCTGCGAACTGGCAGCAGGGGAAAGACCCGCCATCATCCAGTTAAGTGCAAATATTTCTGCACCCTGTACTCCGTTCCAGTTATACAGTGCCATGAAGGAACAAAACAGTGGAGTATGCAAGTATTCGTACCTCCTGGAATCTTTCCTGGAATCTGTGGGAAAGGAACAGCGTCATGCCCGTTTCTCCTTTGTGGGTTCTGATCCTAATGCCGTGGTTACGGTAAAGGATAGGAGAGTGACACTGGAATATCCTGCACAGACTCCCATGATACAGCATGTAAAAGGAAACCTTGCGCAGGTATGCTATACCAACGGGAATAGCGGGGGACAGGAGGGTGAGATCAAGCCGGGATATGATACACTGGATGCTGTACGCTCGGCATTTCCGGCAAGTGGTGCAGTATTCCTGAATAGTACATCCTTTGACAGACAGACATTCATGGGCGGTGCCATAGGGTTCAATGCTTATGACCTGGTATATGACTGCTGGCTGGACAGGCCGCAGGCCCATACATCGTATTTCCCTGATGCCCAGTTCGCACTTGTAAGCAAAACCGCTGTTTTCGACCACCTGAGCGATAATGTACATGTGGTCTTAACCCCTTTCATCGGGAAAGATGATGATGCCGCATCCATCTACCACCAGGCTGTTGAAGATGCCGCCAGCATGCTGGCTTTGATGCATCAGGCAGGGACAGTTGAATTCTCAATATATAATGCAAGTCCAATTGATGATCCTTCATGTAATATGACAAGGTCACAATATGAAGATTCTGTGAAAAAGGCAAGGCAGCATATCATTGATGGTGATATCTTCCAGGTGGTGCTGTCCCGCCGCTATGAGATCGAGCTGGAACAGACACCTGTGGAACTTTACCGGCGGCTGCGTGAGGTGAACCCGAGTCCTTATATGTACCTGTTCGAGTTTGACGGTATAGGCATTATCGGTGCCAGTCCCGAGACTCTGATGACCGTACACAACAGGAAGTTAATAACCAATCCCATTGCAGGAACCTGCCCCAGGGGCTCCACGCCCGAAGAGGACGAGCAACTGGCACAGGATATGCTGGGCGATGAGAAGGAGCGGGCAGAGCATGTGATGCTGGTGGATCTGGGGCGCAATGATGTGAGAATGGTAAGCGGACCCGGGACTGTGAAGGTTGAAGATTTCATGAGCGTACTGAAATACTCCCACTTACAGCATATCGAAAGCACAGTGACCGGAATTCTGCGGGATGACTGCGACCAGTTCGATGCGGCAAGGGCCATATTCCCGGCTGGCACGCTGTCAGGGGCACCAAAGATACGGGCTATGGAAATAATTGATGACATGGAAACGACTGCCAGGGGCATCTACGGCGGCGGAGTAGGATACTATTCCCTTGACGGGAATGCGGACTTTGCTATTGTGATACGTACTGTCATCATGAAGGATGGGAAAGCATACATCCAGGCCGGGGCCGGTATTGTGGCTGATTCGGACCCTGCATACGAGTACAATGAGACCGAGCGGAAGATGGCCGCAATGATGAAAGCATTGGGGGGCAAAGCATGAGGGTCCTGTTCGTGAACAACAAGGATTCCTTTGTGTGGAACCTGGTGGATTACGTGTCAATGTTTGAGCCCGATACCGTTGTGGTACCAAATACCATAAGCCCGGACGAGGTTGCGATGATTGGGCCTGATGCTATTGTGATCTCGCCTGGTCCTGGAAATCCTCATAATCCGGCTGATATTGGCACCTGTATTGATATAATCAAAACATTCGGGCCTGAAATACCCACACTGGGTGTATGCCTGGGTCACCAGGCCATTGCTGTGGCCTACGGGGCAAGGGTCATCCATTCACCATCAGGCCCGGTACACGGCAAGACATCAGAGGTCATACACTGTAATAGCGGGATATATGAAGGGCTTCCCTCTGTCATAATCGGGGGCAGGTATCATTCACTTGTGGTGGATGAGACCAGCCTGCCAGATGAACTGGAGATCACTGCCAGGACCGGGGATGGGATCATTATGGGGATAAGGCACAGGGAGTATCCGGTGGAGGGGATGCAGTTCCATCCTGAGTCAGTGCTTACAGGGGATGGATTGAAGATCATTGAGAACTTCCTGAAAATGGCAGGCATGGAGAATAAGGGCAATTAGATATTGCCACATTATTAGTTAAAGTAAATTCTGTCCTTTTAATATCTGCGGAAATTTTCCTTCCTGTTGGGAAAAACGATGTAGGTTTATTGGGCTCAATACTTCCATCGATGTGTCTTCCAATTATGTGGTCCCATCTCTCTTTCGTTATGTAAACTACATCATCGCCAATTTCACTTACAAATTTTAGTTCATCTAAATCAACACTCTTTTTTCAGGAACATATCATGGAAAATGGAATCTCACGACCTGGTTTTATAGACAGGATTTACAGGATGGACTGGCAACCAGTATCCTGTCTATCCTGTAAATACGGTCCAGATTTTAGATTTCTCCGATGATTTAGGCAAACTATTACCCACACAATGTTGAAGATATCCCTTTACATCTTCGCACCAAAAAGACCGCTGAAATAATCAGAAAGCGCCTGCTATCCCGCCATGCATGTCGTAAACATAGGAGTGAGGACAGGATGATAGGAGTGCCGAAGAATGTACAGAGGCTGCAATTTATTAGTATCTCACCGAAAAGGGTGCAAAGAGCGCAAAGCATTCTGTTGAGTTGGCTTAGCGTGCTTTGTGATGCAGTATTTCATAAATAATATATTTTAACAGCCGCCGGCAGCTAAACAACACAACATCCATTCCGCACCCCAGGACCGATGGAAACTCATGCATTCACGAAGCACTACAAGAGCACCTGCCAGCCCGCCCTGGGTGTCATGGACAAAAGGAAGATGGGGAATATAAACGAGCACCCTGATGCAATCTAAGCAGATGCCCCCTCACTTCTTATCGTTTTATACACACGCTCAAGTAAATTCTGCCCTGCAATTTTTTGAAACTCCTTTTCATTCATATACTTTGCAGTTATCTCCTCGTTCAGATCCATTCGATCGATAAAAAGTCCTTCGAGTGACTTTAAAAAGACATATCCAAAGTTCTCCATAGTATTAGCCATGGCAGCCTGGCGTAAATTCGTGTCCGAAACTGCATCTTCACAAATTGAATCAAAAAACAACTGGTCAGCCGGTTTAAAGTCGGTTCCCAAACGCTCATTCAGAAGGCGCAGTACCTTGAGGCATCCTTCATGTTCTGAGTCGAGGGCGCGGATGAGGTCGGAAATAAGGGTTTCTTCTGTGCGCTCCTTCTGGATGTTATTGAGGTATTCCCATTCTTTTGTCTGGGTTTCCTGAATGAATGGTATGAGTATGGTTGGGTCAATGCAGCGCTTACGGTCGAATGTTTCAGGGTTGCCGCTGATGTAGCCTCCTTCTGTTATTAAATTATGTTCGATAGCTGCTTCGAATATGGCTTCCGTATGGATCTTACTCATCGCTTTCCCTCCGTCTTGTTTATGTCGCAATCTGTGTCACAATTTGTCGCGAGTCTGTCACAAGTCTGTCACAAGTCTGTCACAAGTCTGTCACAAGTTTTGTCATGAATTTGTCGCAAGTTCATAGTATGCCCTCCCTGAGTCGGTAAATCAGCTGGTTTGTAGCCCCTTTTGGGACTATCAATCCTTTGTCTATCATAGCTTTCAAATCTCTTTGCAGTGTCCGGCGGTTGGTATTAGGACAAAGCTGTTCGTAGTTTTGGATGGTCATGCCGTCATGTTCAAGTACGTAGCCCAATGCCGTAGCCTGCCGCCTGGAAAGGTCGTAGTTCCTGGTGATCATGTCCAGACGGATTATCTCTTTCCCGCGCTGAGTTACTTCCCTCATCTGCGTAGCCAGCCCTTCAACGAAGTACTCAAGCCACCCGGTCATATCCATGTCTTGTTCCCGAACGTTCTGGATGGCGCTGTAAAAGGCGGCTCGGTCCCGGTCGTAATACTCGCTGATAGCAAATAGCCGCTTAAAGTCGTAACCAGCTCGATAGAGGCACAGGGTTGAGAGCAATCTGGAAGTGCGATCGCTGCCATCCCGGAAGGGATGGACATGCACTAACTGAAACTGGGAGATGCCGCTCATAAGTACCGGATGTATTTCCGTTTCGATATTTAACCATTCTACAAGAGTCTCCATCATCCCGGATACCTTTTCAGGTGGCGGGGGGGTGTAGATGATGTCACCTGTGGCGGAGTTGACGACGTGGTTTTGGACATTGCGGTATTCGCCAGGCGCTGCTGCGCCGCCACGTACACCTTCGACCAAGCGCTTGTGGATCTCAAGGATAAGCTCCTCGGTTATGTCTTCGCCGCTGTCGAGATATTTTGAAACGAAATCGAATGCCCTGCGATAGTTTAAAAATTCCCTGACATCATTGGGATCGACGTTTGATACGTCCTCCCCTGCCAGCAGACGCCTGGCTTGATCCAGTGTAAGCTGTGTTCCTTCGATATGCGTGGTATGATGCGCCTCCAGGACAAGGGCTCTATCACCCATGGAACGGATCCATTCCTCTGAGAGTTCAGCCGCTTCCATAAAACCTCTTGCACGCTCGATCATGGTGAGACCTGACGTGATCCTGTTCGTGATTATGAATTTCGGTCGGAATCCTCGTGTCATGAAACCAAATCTTCTCTTACATCGATCTTTCCGGTTACTGCGGCTGATATGAGGGCTGTACGGTATTCGCGGAGTTTTGAGATGGATTCACGGATTTTTGTGGTTAAGGTGTCAATGCGCCCAGTCTCGCGGTCGAGGAAGGTGGCGATGGTGCGCTGTTCAGGATGGGGGGGGACTGGAATCTTTAAGTCAGCAAACTTTTCACGTGTGAAATGTGCAATGGTAGCTTTGTTACATAGAACATCAAGCCAAGTAGAACTGCTAACAGCATATAGAACATATAGCAAGAAACGTAATTCGTTTGACTTTTTTGCACGTACTCTGTGCAAGGCATTTTGGATTATGCATTGTTTTGGTGGTGACGTTACAATTCCAGTTCGACCAACTTCACCTCCTTCACAAACGAGAAAATCAACTGCCTCAATTCCATATTGTTGGATATCAGAAGGATGTGCCCACATTTCAGTTAAATCATCAGTTATCACATTTCCCCAAAGTACATGTAACGCTTTAGCATATGGAACCAACATATCTTCGACTGAATCTGGTTTATTTTGAAGCATTTTTCCTAACTGGATGTAAAAATAATGTTTTACCGAGGATGCAGACCACTCCTCTGGCACTTCACCCAGCCACTCTACCAGTGAGTCCTTCATCTTAACATCAGGGTCCAGCCCTTTTGTGACAGCATGGCTTATGAGTGCGGCGCGCTTCTCCTGCAAAAGCTCAACCTGCCGCTCCTTCTTTGCGATAAGTGTATCAATGCGCCCTGTCTCGCGGTCGAGGAAGGTGGCGATTGCACACTGTTTGGGGAGGGGGGGTACAGCTAAGTATTGTTCTTTTATATTTTCAGCATGCACATTTTGATTTGCACCTCCATGTAACGTGCTGATTAAACCCTCTTTAAAAAAATGGGAACCAAAGGCGTAACGAAGAAACTCTTTTTCTACACCTTTAAACTTGAAAAGGATTAAATAAGACGCAAAAACAGAGCGTTCAGGATTTCGAACAAGTTCAAATCGTCCAATGGTTCCGCTCCGTGCAAATAGAAAATCCCCATCTTTGAGTTTGAATGAACGTTCATCATTTGGCGAGATAGCAATAAATGGCATATTTTTGAAAAAAATACTCCCAAAATCATCAATATCTGTGATTCTTGCCAGCTTTGCACCCTCATCGATGTAGGCTTGCTCCGTGTAATATCCCTGCTTATGCATTGCTGTAAACGACTTCACCCTTTTTACTTCCCACTCCTCCGGCACCTCCCCAATCCACTTCACCCCCGAATCCCTATATGCAGGATACCGCTTCCACCTGTGTACGGGTGCGCCAGAGATTGTTGGAGTGAGTTCAATGCTCATTATGTCCCCTCATAAATTTCGTCAGCCACAAGCTGTTTCCGTGCTTGATTGACTGCATCGTGCAATTTTGATTTAAAAATTTTTTTCAACGGAAATTCTATGAAGTTTTTAGAAATAAATTCCTTGCTTTGTTCCAACTGTACAAGCTCTACATGCTCTTTATTATCCTGCACACACAGAATAAATCCAATTGGTTTTTCATCTCTCTGCCGCATTTTATATTTAAGAAGCGTTCGCAAGTTTACCTGCATCCATTCAATATCATCGTTCTGCAGCGCTCCAAACTTGAGATAAAACGGCATCATGCATTGCATTTTGCGGTGATAAAAAAGCAAATCAACAACGCGGTGTTCGTTATCTATGGAAAAACCCATCTGACGCGGAATGAGCATAAAATCCGGGCTGATCTCCTGAAGTGACAGTTCAAGTTCTGTAAGAATCGCTGTTTTGAGGTCATTTTCAATCATTAGACAGTCACCCTCCTTAGTATTCCAGTTATCACATTTGAACCAATTAACCACGCATAAAAACCTATAAATGCGGGTGCACAAATTAGAAATCTGAGTTCATCGTCTTTAATGTGGATCATCTCCCAAAAATGGGTCATGTTCAATTGTCTCTTCAGTGCGGAGACAATCTTCTCATTAAGATAAAACTCAGCAGAACGAATCATGTAGAGTAGATTTGAGCGAGAAAATCCTTTTTGCATATCATCTATGACACACAAATCCCTTTGTGTACTATAAAAGTCAAAATATGAGTCACAAACCATTTTGTATATCATAAAATACTCACACCATCTCCCCAAGCATCTCAGCTATCTCCTTCTCGATACCCTTCAATTCTCCCTCTATCACATCAAGCGGTCGAGGTGGTGTATATTTGTAGAAATATCGGTTAAAATTAATCTCATACCCTATCTTTATCTTTGACTCATCCACCCATGCATCAGGCACATGCGGCAGTACCTCGCGCGCCATGTAATCAGCAATATCTTCCTTAAGCGGTACATTCTCATAATCACGCAAATCCGAATCCGGTTCAGGATTGTCATTCTTACCTGTGCATCGATCTGCTGTCTCATCCCGCTCAGAAAGTGCCATCAGGATAGCTTTGAATAATGGAGCAGGGATTTTCAGACCGGAATGCATGAATGCACTCTTCATCAAATTCGTAAACTCATCGCGGTTCTTTACCACACCACTCGAAGATATTGTATCCAGCGCGCTCAGGATCGACTGCTGCATCTTCTTCCCTTCAGCAATCTCAGCTTCAGCTTTTTCCGTATCCTTGCGCTTTTTACTGGTTGCCAGATTTACAAACTGGTTTGCTTCCCTGACTTTTCCCAGCCTTTCATCATTTACCATAAAATTAAGACACAGGGGTCGCTCCACAGTAATACGCTGGTATCCAAGATCAGTATTATCAAAGATCTTCACATACTCGCCTTCTGTAAAATCACCGTAAAGACGGGTAATTTCACCGATATGATCGGCTTTACCATCGCACCCGTCCCCAATCTCATTGCGTTTATTATCAAGGCTCTTACGCATCTTCAAAAAGAATCCAGTAGCATCGATAAGCTGTATCTTGCCCCTACGCTCTTTTTCTTTGCGGTTTGTCACAATCCAGAGATATGTGCTGATACCCGTATTGTAAAATAGCTGGTCCGGAAGTGCTACAACAGCATCAAGCCAATCACTGTCAATTATCCATTTGCGGATATCGCTCTCCCCTGACCCTGCCGCTCCTGTGAAAAGTGGAGAGCCGTTAAAGACAATTGCCAGCCGTGTACCTCCTTCTTCCCGTTCCTTCATCTTGCTTATCATATGCTGGAGGAACAAGAATGAGCCATCATTAATGCGCGGCAATCCCGCACCAAATCGTCCGCCATACCCCTGTTCATCATGCTCTTTTTTAATAAAATTTTTCTGAGGCTTCCACTCAACGCCAAATGGTGGATTTGCAAGCATGTAATCAAAGGTCTTGTCTGAAAAATAATCATTAGTAAAACTGTCACCAAACCTGATATTGTCCAGCCCCTGACCTTTTATCATCATATCAGAACCGCAGATAGCATATGATTGTGGATTATAGTCCTGGGCAAATACCTCAAGCGTTGCATCGGGATTTAATTCACGAAGGTATTCCTCAGAAACAGACAGCATTCCACCAGTCCCTGCCGCAGGGTCGTAAAGCGTCTTTACAATACCCTTAGTGGTTAAGGTATCGTTATCAGGAGCAAATATCAGGTTAACCATTAGTCTGATTACTTCCCTTGGAGTGAAGTGGTCGCCAGCCTCCTCATTACTGGCTTCATTGAATCGCCTGATAAGTTCCTCGAAGATATATCTCATCTCTATATTAGATACCTTATCAGGATGCAGGTCAATCTCACAGAACTTTGCAACAACCTGGTACAGACGGTCTGCTTTTTCGAGTTTAGCAATATGTTCTTCAAAACCAAAGTGCTCGATAATCTCGCGGGCATGGTTTGAGAAACTCTTGATATATTGTGTCAGGTTTGCTGCGATGTGATCGGGGTCGTCTTTCAATTTCTCAAAAGTGAAATGGCTTGTATTATGGAATGACTGTCCAGCAACCCTATTCAAAATTTTTTCTGGTTTTGTGATCTTACTGTCTTCCAGGCTCTCGTATTTTTTAATCACTTTATCTTTAGTAGGCTCAAGCACACAGTCGAGACGGCGCAGGACGGTCAATGGCAGCATGACATCCTTATACTGGTTAGGACGGTATGGTCCCCGCAACAGGTCTGCCACCGACCAGATGAAGCTGACCTTTTCGTTAAAGTTATTCATGGGCTAAACTCCCAATGTAAAGTTTCGTTCACTTTGAATCCATATGTCGGTACTGGTTTTAATATCATGTTTACACTTTTTCCCCATTCAGTCAATAAATTTTAACACCATTAAACTCCCTGATAACCAGCTAGCCACTAAATCGGTCATAATTTAGTTATCATCAATCATTTCTTTTCATTTAAAATTCTTTTGTATTGGTCGTCGAAAACTCAGTGCCAACATTAAGTAAAAAACACAGCAGGATAAAGGCACACTTCACCCACACCCTGCAAACATCTACCAAAAGCATCCTTTACATCTTCACACACCTGTTTTTGAGGAATAAAAGAAAATGCATGGAAGTGCGTGTTCACCACATGCATTGGGATGAACATCTTCCTGCCCCTTGGTGCCGGGGTCGCAAAGTAGACTAATCAAAATGAGTCGTGAGGTTCCCTGGAGGCTATGTACGGAAGTCGAAAATTACTGGTGCGATTTTCTTATTCCCGGCCTTTTCGCTTCGCTCTAACGCCCCGGCCTTGAGACCTGTTGTATCATGAGGTACACTTGGTTTCGAATCCAAACTCAGGCATAAACTCATTTACTATTGCACCAAACGTTGCAGTACAAATACTATCATCTTTCATCAGATGCACTGTTATTTCACTGAATTTATATTATGATTGAGGAAATCAATTCTATCCACACATTTACAGCTTGCAATAATTGATGATTAGCATCCCGGATATAACATTTTTATCAGATGTGGTCATCTAAACACAAAGGTGAACCTGAGAATGAAATATGTTATACTCCTGTGCGATGGCATGGCAGATTACTCCCTGGACGAACTTGACGGGAAGACACCTCTGCAATTTGCCCATACACCCAACATGGATTACATTGCAAGGGAAGGGGTCTGCGGGCTGGCAGTAACTATACCACCAGATATGCCGCCCGGCTCTGATGTTGCAAACCTCTCCATCCTGGGCTATGACCCGGCTAAATACTATTCCGGCAGGGGTCCACTGGAAGCGGCCAGCATGGGAGTAAAACTGGGACCTGCTGACATTGCCTTTCGATGTAACATTATAACTGAAAAGGACGGGATTATCGAAGACTACAGTGCCGGTCATATCTCCACAGACGAGGCCGGAGAACTCATAAGGGAAGTGGACGAGCATCTTGGCAGCAGCGGAGTGAAATTTTATCCCGGTGTCAGCTACCGCCACCTGCTGGTACTCTCAGGCGGCCTTGGACTGGACGCACAGTGTACGCCGCCACATGACCAGGTGGGACAAAAAGTACAGGATTTCCTGCCAGGCGGCAAGGACTCGGAACTGCTCACCCGGCTTATCATGGATTCAAAGCCGCTGCTGGAGGGGCATGAAGTGAACCAGGCCCGGGCAAATGAAGGTAAGAATATGGGCAACATGATCTGGCCGTGGGCACAGGGCAGATCTGTGTCCATGCCCACCTTCAGGGAATTGTACAACATTAGCGGGGCCATGATCTCGGCAGTTGATCTGCTAAAAGGACTTGGGGTCTGCGCCGGACTGGAAGTGATCGATGTGCCAGGGGCTACCGGTTACCTTGATACTAACTATAAAGGCAAGGCAAAGGCTGCACTTGATGTACTGGATTCGGATGATTTCGTTTATGTGCATGTGGAGGCCGCAGACGAAGCGTCACATATTGGTGATATTGATGCAAAGATCAAGGCCCTCGAAGATTTCGATCGCAAAGTTGCGGGGCTTATCCTTGACGGGATGGCTGCCTTTGATGATTATAAGGTACTGCTGATGCCTGACCACAGGACCCCCATCCCACTCAGGACCCACACACATGACCCTGTGCCCTTTGCTGTGCTTTCAAGTAACGGCAATAAGGATGATGTTACTGAATACAATGAGTTCTCTGTAGAAGCGGGCTCACTGGGAATGGTGAAAGGGCACAGGATCATGAATTATCTGGTACGCAATAAATTTTAAATATTACACAGTTGCTTCTTCGAGACTTAATTCTCCTGCTGCGAGCGGGTGTACAAGCAGGGTTGAATTATGGAATTTCTTCATAATTCCATCTATTTTTTCAGATATTTCAGGAGTATAATATGCTTCGCCGCATTCTTCACAGATGTATGCTGAAACATCCTTTATGGCAAGTACTTCATTTTCAACCCTTACAACGAATTCGGTTTTTCCTTTGACAAGCTTGCCTTTGCAGAAACTACAGCTATCAGGTATCATTCAAGATCTCCATACTTCAGTGCCCTTATTCATATGCTCCAGTGCCGTATCCCAGTAATGCCTGGCAGCCTCGCGGATATCCTCAACCTCATCAGGCTTCAACTCCCGCACCACCTTTCCCGGACTGCCTAAGATGAGGCTGCCAGGTGGGAAGGTCTTACCTTCTGTTATCAGCGTCCCGGCACCAACAAGACAACCATCACCCAGGTTTGCCCTGTTCATCACAATCGACCCCATGCCGATCATGCAGCCATCGCCTATCGTGCATCCGTGAAGTATAGCGCCGTGGCCAACCACACAGTACCCGCCTATCTTTGCAACATTGTCCGGGCCGGCATGCACTGTGCAGTTGTCCTGGATATTTGTCCAGGGACCGATACTAATGGGGCACGGGTCACCCCTGACCACAGCATTTGACCAGATGCTCACATGATCACCCAGTTCCACATCCCCGATAACCGCACCCAGCGGGTCGATATAGATGGGGTCACCAAGTTTCGGGAACAATCCCTGGTATCCCCTTATTCTGTCCTCCATTTAGACCAACCTTACCAGTACACTATTCTTCCAATAACGATTCTACTGCCATTTCAATGCTCTGGCGTGAGTCGTGCCCCGGCACCCAGCCAAGCACCTTTAATTTCCCGATGGACAGCAGCATGAACTTCACGTCTCCTTTCCAGCCAGCACCGCCGTCCACACCGCCTGTGAACCTGTACTCCACATCACTATAACCCATCTTTTTGGTAACGATATCTGCAATACCTACCACGTCGATGGAATCCTCTGACCCGATATTGAAAATATTGACGGTATCGTCAGAATGTTCCACCCCGAACATCATGGCATCCACGCAGTCACCCACATCCAGGTACGATTTATTTTGCCTGCCCGAGCCCAGTATCTCCAGGGTGAACGGGTCCATCCGCAGTTTGTTGATGAAATCTACCAGTACGCCATGGGAGCCTCTGCTGCCTACAATGTTGGCAAAACGGTAGAGCCATGCTTTCATGTTAAAAGTATGACAGTACGAGGATATCAATGCCTCACATGCCAGTTTCGATGCGCCATAAAGGGAAATTGGTACCTGGGGTCCGTAATCCTCTGGCGTGGGCATTATGCTGGCAGCCCCGTACACTGTGGATGTGGATGTAAATACTAACCGACCGGTCCCTGTCTGTCTCATGGCTTCAAGCAGGTTATAAGTAGCAAGGATATTTTGCTCAAGGTGCACTTTTGTGTCTTCTGCCCCCAGCCTCACATCAGGGTTGGCGGCAAGGTGGAACACCATATCAATGCCATCAAGGGCAGAGGTGATGGTGTTTGGTTCCATCAAGTCGGCCTCGATCAATTTGAAATTGTCATTATCCATGTGGTGCTGTATGAATTCCATCCTGCCGGAACTCAGGTTATCAAGTACAGTGACCCTGTTTTTTTTAATGAGATGATCTACAACGTGGCTGCCGATGAAGCCTGCGCCGCCGGTTATTAGTATATGTTTATTGGTTAATTTCATAGTATTTATCTACCTGCTATGAGGGAATAATCTTTAACTTTATTGGATTAATATTTTGCGAGATAAAGAAGGATATGATGCCAGAGAAGGAACTTGTACTGTTCTAACTGGAGGATGGCAGTATAGTGAATGCAAGAAGGTGAAGAAATTCGGTTACCGCAAATTGAATTTATGATTTTAATATTTATTCTAAATAATTTAATATAAATTCTTCAATACCAACGAATTCATCCCTATTAAATTTAATACTAAAACGACTGAAAATTGCACAGATTACTTCCTTATCAAGGTTTATTTTTCTATATAATGTATAAAATTCATTGTGCTTACCGGCTCTAATCGCTTCATCAATAAATTCATTTAATTCATGTTCATCTAATGAAAGATGTTCCATTAATTCAGATTTGTCATTATTTTTTGCCTGTGATAAAATCCAATTTTCCGGCCATGTGTCCCCTGGTAAAAAATTCAGTCGATTCTTTATCCAAGACTTAGCTTCATCTTTATCAGTAACATTTTCCAATGATTTTAAAAAGGAATCACATATTTGCTCAATTTCAGATGATTTATCACCATCTAAAATTGCAATACATTCTCCTTCTTTAATATTTTTATATCGGGCAGCGAGTTGCCTTGCAATGGCTGAAGATGATCCAATCGGAAGAACATTAATTCTTGTTCTTGTCTTATTTGATATGCCCAATTCAAGTAAATATTTTGCAATAGAATCCTCGATGAATATATCTAGTTCATTACTATTTTCCCCCGACATTTTGCCAGCAGCAAAAAAGGGTGCAATATTTGGAGTTATAACTGTTTCCTTTTCCAAATTTTCGATGAAAAATCTTGCTTCTGGTGGAACATTTTTCAAAATATTAAATGAATGGGTTGTACAAATAATCTGCATTTGTCTTTCTTTACATAATTTTTTAAGTTCCTCGATAAATCTTGTTTGTGCCTCTTCATGCAAGCCTAATTCAATTTCATCTATTACAAGAAGAACACCAGGCGGACATGAAAAAATGGTTGAAAAAATCTCAAACAAAGCATTTTCACCTGCCCCCATATTAAATCCTGAATAAACATTCCCTCCAATTTCTACCATTGGCAATCGATATTTTGTATGTTTTTTATACCAGAATTTATCATAATTTCTATTTAGTATCTTACCAACAAGATTCTTAACTTCATTTTCCCAACCTAATTTTTCACAATCTTTAAAATGTAGTCTATAGCTTTT
>Ga0255427_1036_pt1 | contig 32224 bp, 30 predicted proteins | sample ANMaggSeSYBR02D9_FD_182671 | JGI IMG/M metagenome (GOLD analysis project Ga0255427, IMG submission 182671) | Sediment cell enrichment communities from methane seep in Santa Monica Basin, California, United Staets - ANME aggregate JGI... | ecosystem: Environmental > Aquatic > Marine > Cold seeps >... | reverse complement strand
TTTCCGGCACGGTATCGAGCACGGCAAACCTTTCGCAGGCTGTGGCTTTGGCTGACGCATACGCAGGATATGTGATAAAAGTCGAAGAGCAGGAAGATAGCAAGGTCCAGGGAAAAGTAACCAAGATTAAATGGGCTCGCGAAGCCCGAAAGGTGTGCAATTTTCTTGAGGTAGGCGGCGTACACCAGGTTATGCTGGAAGTAAGAGTGGCCGAGATGTCAAAAAGCGTGATCAACAATTTAGGAATAAATTTCAGCTACGCCAGAGGAGGAGACGTTGGTCTCAGCTTACTCGGAGGTCTGACGGAACTGGATGAATTGACAGACACAACTCTCGATCTTCTTGTTTCGCCGGCAGTTAATGCCCTTTTCCGTTTTCATAAAGGGGGCGCGACTTGGACAGGGTTTGTTGACGCCTTAAAGAAGGATGGTCTGGTCAAGATTCTGGCAGAGCCGACCCTTATTGCCTTAAGTGGACAGACTGCAAACTTTCTGGCAGGCGGAGAATACCCGGTGCCTATACCTTCGCAAGATGGTATTGCTATCGAATTCAAGGCTTTTGGAGTAGCACTCTCTTTCACCCCAACCGTGTTGAGCGAAGACAAGATCAGCATTAAGGTTGCGCCAGAGGTATCAGAACTCGACTTTTCAATTGCTTTGGAAGTCGGAGGGTACACTGTGCCTGGATTGAGCACAAGAAGGGCTATGACTGTGGTGGAGCTTGCAGACGGTCAGAGTTTTGCCATTGCCGGTCTTCTCAAGGAAACAGTTCGAGACAGCATGTCCAGGTTTCCGCTTTTGGGTGATATTCCGGTATTAGGCGCCCTGTTTAGAAGCCGCGCCTTTCAAAAGAATGAGACAGAACTGATTATTATCGTCACACCTCACCTTGTAAAACCTCTTGATTCGGAAAAACAGACCCTGCCGACCGATTTCTATATAGAGCCTGACGATACGGAAATTTATCTTCTGGGATTAATGGAAGGATGGGAGAAAAATCAGCCATCGACTACTACTGTCAGGGGGGAATTGGACGGAGAATTTGGACATGGCATGCCGTATCCGGATTAAAGAACAGGGATTAGGGATTAGGAAAAGTCATGAAGTTAAAAAGTTGTCGAGATTTGGAAGTTTGGCAGAAAACAATGGATTTAGTGGTGATGTACTGTCAGATAGCCGGAGAATCAAGGAGGATACAATGTTAACCAGATGCCTTACATTAATCGGATTGATAGCAACGCTGTTGATTTTTTCAGGATGCGGACCAAGGGAAACAATGCTGAGTAGAAATTGGGGAAACTCTTTTGAATCAGCAAAACAGAGCCAGATATTGAACCCTGAAGCCGGAAGAAATCTTGAACCTGTTGTCGGACTGGACGGCCAGGTAGCCGGGAATAATATGGAAAAATACAGGCAAGGGTTTAAAAAGGATATGTCAAAGGAAATGACTATCACCATTAAAAGCGAGTAGAATAACCGTTCACGGTTATCGGTTGAAAAAACTGTGAACCGACAACCGTAAACCGTAAACCGTGTTAGAGAGGTTCCCATGTCTGATAATATGATTCAGATCAAGATAGAAGTAAAAAAACCAGGTCTGAGAAAAAAGCTGGATGAGATCATTCGCCCTGTTGAAGGCATGCATGTTCAAATGTCTCATGATACTCGCAGGGCAGACCTTTTGATCTTTGAGCTGGGGAATGATATTGATAAAGAGTTTCAACACATCCGGTCATTATTAAATTCTGACGCGGCAGCCGAAGTTTTTCTAATCTCAGAGAATTCCGATCCCGCGGTCCTGATGCAGGCTATAAAAACCGGTGCAAAAGAATTTTTCATTCTTCCTCTTAAAGAAGAAGAAGTAAAGATAGCTCTGAAAGAATTAAAGAAAAAAATAAAGAGAGCCAACCGTAGAAACTCCCCGAAAATCGGGCAAATTATAAGTGTTGTGGGCAGCAAGGGAGGAATAGGAACAACTACGGTTGCCGTAAATCTGGCAGTCAACCTGGCTCAGAAAAAAAGCGTTCAATCAGTAGCTCTGATAGACATGAATATGATGTTCGGAGAAGTGCCTCTGTTTTTAGAAATCAAGCCGGGCTATCATTGGGGTGAAATAGTAAAAAATATTTCCAGACTGGATTCTACATTTTTAATGAACACCCTTTCCAAACATTCTTCCGGAGTTCATATCCTCCCGTCTCCGGGCAGTTTAAATGGTTCCGCATCTGCGGCCCCTGAAATGATGGGACATCTCATAGGTTTCATGCAAAAACTTTTTGACTTTGTGATAATTGACGCAGGCCAGTCCGCAAATGAAATTTCCCTGAAAGTTCTGGAAATGTCGGACAATATTTTGCTCATGTCTCTTCTGAGCCTTCCCTGCATGTCCAATACTAATAAGCTTTTACAATCAATTAGTGATCTGGGTTTTCTTCCTGAAGAACGGATCAGGATTGTGATTAATCGTTATTTGACAAATTCGGAGATTTCTCTGCAAGACGCGGAAGAGAGCATTCATAAAAAGATATTCTGGACCATACCAAACGATTACAGCACAACAATGTCCGCTATAAATAACGGAAAGCCGCTCTCCGAGATTGCAGCCAAAGCGCAGATAACCAGGAACCTGAATGATCTGGCTGATACCTTTGCGCCAAAAGAGAAAAATCAAACAACAAAGTGGTGGGAAATATTGAAAACAAAGCGGAGGTAAACAAAGATGAAAATGAACCTGGAAAGCATGCCAAAAAATATCACAATGAATTATGTGCCTGATGAATATTTCGAGTTAAAGACCAGAATTCACGATCGTTTATTAGATCTTATTGACCTTTCCGCTATTGAAAAACTTGAGCACGATGTTCTCAAGTCTCAGATCAGGGTCATTGTACAAAGAATATTGGGCGAAGAAAACTTTGCCGCGCCCCTCAATGCAATGGAAAGAGAGCGGCTCTTTACGGAAATCCAGGATGAAGTAATGGGACTCGGCCCACTTGAACCTTTTCTTAAAGATCCTGCTGTTTCCGATATCCTGGTTAATACATACAAACATATCTATGTGGAAAAACTGGGTAAGCTGGAACCTACTGATGCAAGGTTCAAAGATGATGCTCACCTGATGAAAATCATTGATAAAATCGTTTCTGCTGTGGGACGGCGCATTGATGAGTCTTCTCCTATGGTAGATGCCAGGCTCTCGGATGGTTCCAGGGTCAATGCAATTATACCCCCTGTAGCTGTTGACGGGCCCTCGGTTTCTATCAGGCGTTTTGCCGTAAATCCCCTGGAATTAAACGATTTGATCATGCTGAAAACATTGACTCCTGAAATCGCTGAAATTTTGAAAGGAGTTGTCAAGGCAAAGCTGAACGTCTTGATTTCAGGAGGCACCGGCAGTGGTAAAACCACTTTGTTAAATGTTCTTTCCCGGTTTATTCCTGAAAACGAACGGATTGTTATTATCGAAGATGCTGCGGAATTACAGGTAAAGCAGGAACACCTGGTGCGGCTGGAAAGCAGACCTCCAAACATAGAGGGAAAGGGTGAGATTACGCAGAGAGAACTTGTGAAAAACAGCTTAAGGATGCGTCCTGATCGCATTATTGTGGGGGAGGTCCGCGGGAAAGAGGCGTTTGACATGCTTCAAGCCATGAACACCGGACATGATGGGTCTTTAACAACTGTCCACGCCAACTCTCCCCGCGATGCCCTGTTGCGGCTCGAAACTATGGTGGCTATGGCAAACCTCGATATCCCGAGTGAGTTTCTGAGGAAATTTGTCAGCTCCGCCATCAATGTTGTTATTCAGGTATCCCGCCTGACTGATGGAACAAGAAAACTGGTGTCTTTGGAGGAAATCACGGGAATGGAGGGAAACATGATTACCACGCAAGAAATCTTTTCATTCCAGCAAAAAAGTATAGATGAAAATGGTAAAATAGAAGGAGAATTCAGATTTCATGGTATTCGGCCTAAATTCATCGATAAATTTACTTTAGCCGGAATAGAGGTCTCTAATGATCTGTTTAACGTTGCGTAAAATGAGCGATCAGCTCTTAGCAATTAGCTGTTAGCTCTTATTATTTCAGGTTGTTACCAGCTAAAAGCTAACTGCTAAAAGCTCAATTGAGGTTCTGTTAAAATTGCAGTTTGAGTTTGAATGGAGGTAGCCGTTCACGGCTTACGAATGGAGTTAAAGAATGAAAATCCTTATTGCCATAATTATATTCGCTGTGTCAATCTTTGTTACAGAAATGATTGTCTATGCTTACAGAACCATGCGCAACCCGGACCGCAAAAAGATCCGGAAAAGGCTGAAAACATTTTCCTCCAGAAAAAACAAAGATGGACATCCTGATATTCTACAGAAAAAACTGCTAAGTGATGTTCCCTTTTTGAACAAAATTCTTTTGCGCATTCCGGGGCCCCAACGGTTAGACCGGTTTTTACAACAGGCTAATGCGCAATATCGTCTCGGTGTTTTTATATTACTTACAATTATCCTTGCGCTGACAGGCTTTTTTGCCGGAGTTTTAATCACAGGCAACTATACCCTCTCCATAGTAATTGCGCCGGCACTTGCTGGAATTCCTTTCTTTTATCTTTGCCTGAAGAAAAAGAAAAGAATGGAAAAATTTCAGAGACAACTGCCTGAAGCTCTGGAATTGATTGCCCGTTCATTAAAAGCAGGCCATGCCTTTCCAAGCGGCATGAAACTGGCAGCCGATGAGTTTGACGACCCGCTTGGCCCTGAATTTGATGAGACCCTGAATGAAATCAACTTTGGGGTAAGCGTTCCTGATGCATTGAAAAATCTTACAGATCGAATTGATTGCCATGACTTGAAATTTTTTGTCATTTCCGTGATTTTGCAGCGTGAAACCGGTGGTAACCTTGCCGAGATTATAGAGAGCCTATCTTATATTATACGTGAAAGGTTTAAGCTCTATGGCAAGGTCAAGATTCTGGCTGCAGAAGGAAAATTATCGGCTATAATCCTTGTTGCCATACCTTTTCTTCTCATAATTATTCTTCGTTTCATAAATCCGGATTATATCAACACCCTGCTTTTTGAGCCTGCCGGGAGAATAATGTCCGGCATAGCAGCATGTATGATGGTGATGGGAATTCTTGTGATGAAAAAAATGGTTAATATTAAAGTGTAATTTAGTACCTAAATTGAGCGATTAGCTGTTAGCTGTTAGCTATTAGCTATTAGCTTAAAAGATCAAACTTATAACACATTCAGCTAAGAGCTAACAGCTAAACGCTAATAGCTCAACTTATAACATAGAGGAGCATGAAATGGCATCCACGATTTCAAATATTCCGATTTTAATTTCCGCATCAGCTTTTCTGGCAGTGCTTCTGTTTTTTGCGGGATTATATCAATATATTCGTCAAAATGCCAGGGCGCGTGAGCTGACAGAAAAAGTGCGGAAAACTGGTGAAAACAGAAATACGTTCAATAAAGAAAAATCATCTTCAGAAACCAGAGACGCGGCCCAAAAACCAATCCTAAATTTCTTAATTTTATTAGGTAAACGTCTGATCCCGAAGCAAGTTGCAGATTATGCTCAAATGAGAACCAGGTTTCTTATGGCCGGCCTGCGTAGCGCAAATGTTCCGGCTCTTTTCTGGGGAAGCAAATTTTTGTTCGCATTTTCTCTGCCCGTCTGTTTCATTCTTGGAATCATTTTTTTAAAACCTGTTGATGGTTCCACAAAGCTGTTTATCTCTTTTTTTCTTGCCTTTTCAGGCTACTATTTGCCTGATATCTGGCTGCGCATGAAAACCTCTGCCAGGAAAAACAAGATATTTGAAGGAATTCCTGATGCGCTTGATCTGCTGGTGGTCTGTGTAGAAACAGGCATGGGGCTGGATGCAGGCATAAATCGGGTGGCAAAAGAAATAAAGTTAAGCAACGAGGTGTTGAGTGAAGAATTCAATATCCTGAACCTGGAAATAAGAGCAGGAAAATCGCGTGAAGACGCGCTAAGAAACCTGGCAGAGCGGACCGGTATTGAAGACATTCACAGCCTTGTGACCCTGTTGATCCAGGCGGACAAATTCGGCACAAGTATTGCGCAATCTCTGAGGGTGTTTTCTGATTCCTTTAGAACAAAAAGATTTCAGAAAGCAGAGGAGATAGCGGCAAAGCTGCCGGTAAAGTTAATGGTGCCTTTGATTCTTTTTGTTTTTCCGTCCCTGTTTGTTGTAATTTTGGGGCCGGCAGCTATTCGCATATACCAGGTGCTTTTGCACCCATAGACGGTTTACGGTTTACGGTTTACGGTTGGAGGTTAACAGTTGGCGGTTAACCGTAAAACTAACCATTTTCAATCATTGCATAGTTCATTGAAAAAACTGTAAACCGATAACCGTAAACCGATAACCGATAACCGGCAGACAGGAATCGCTGATGATATATTTACGGAACAACAAAGGGGTTGCCGCAGTTGAGTTTGCGATTTGCCTTCCGATTCTAATTTTACTGCTTTTTGGTTTAATTGAATTCGGGCTCTTGTTCTATAACCAGCAGGTAATCACCAATGCGAGCAGGGAAGGGGTTCGCGCGGGTATAACAGGAGAGATGACCGATGATGAAATCAAAAACATCGTTCTGACGTACTGCAACCACAACGAAGGTCCCGAAGACAACGAACTGATTAATCTGAATGGATCCGATGAATTGCAGACAGGCGCGGTTACTGTCTCTGCGCCGGATGGAAACAATGACCGTACCGTCAGCGTCACTTATGATTACAATTTCTTGTTCGCCGGCATTCTGGGCTTTACCGACAAAACCCTGTCTGCACAAACCATAATGCGAATGGAGTGAACAAAAAAAAGGGTAATTCAAATGCAAAAAAAGAGTATTTTCTTTAATCAAAAAGGCGCAACAGCCGTTGAATTTGCGATTGTTTTATCCTTACTCATTACCCTGATTTTCGGCGTAATTGAATTCAGCTTGTTCATCTTCAACCGCCAGGTCATTACCAATGCAGCACGGGAAGGCGCACGCGCCGGAATCGTTGCACGTGCGAATCGGCAATCCGAGGAAATAAATCTCAGAATTAAGGCGAAGGTGCTTGAGTACGCCACACAGCATCTAATTACCTTTGGCGATGACCTATTAACCGCTGATGACGTTTTTATCACTGCCGGATGCCTGCAATTCCAATGCGACTTGCAAGTACGGGTGGATTACAAGTACAAATTTCTCTTTTTATCTAACTTGGTCGATCACATAGATTTACGGGCCACATCAGTGATGAAGATGGAATAAGGGGGGGGGGGGGAAGAAAATGAAAACATATTAAAATTTTTTTGAAAAAGTCAAAAATCAGGCCGGTGTTTCCGCGGTGATCGTTGCCATTGTTCTGACCATGCTAATCGGTTTTACGGCATTGGCGGTTGATGTGGGTTTTATGTATGTCACTAAAAACGAGCTCCAGAACGTGGCCGATGCCGCGGCATTAGCAGGGGCTGGACATTTGGGCGCGATATACGCGGGGCTCTCCTATGATGATCAGCAAACGCATACATTTGCTCGAGCTAATATTGTGGGTGTTGTCCAGCAGGTCGCCGGGAAAAATCAAGCAGCAAAAATGAATATTGCCATCAATGGTGCCGACGTGATCATCGGCACCTGGGACGGTAGCACATTGACTCCAATGGCGGATCCACTTGTCGGCCCGGATGCTGTAAGGGTTATCGCACGACGGGACGGAGTCGCCAACGGTCCGATAACCCTCTTCTTTGCAAAAATATTCGGGATTGATACTGTTGATGTTTCGGCAGACGCCACCGCAGCCTTAACCGGTCAGAGTATAGCCGGTCCGGGGGGACTTCCATTTCCTGCGGGAATTTCAAAAAAATGGTTTGAAAAAGATGAATACTGTAACCAGCCTATCAAGTTTTACCCTACCGGGACTCTTGAGGGATGTGCAGGCTGGCATACCTATGACGAGAGCCCAGCAAACGCTAGTAAGCTTAGGAAAATATTAGAGGGGCTTACTCCACCAGATAGAACATATGAAAGTCCTCCGGTACAAGCCTATGAAACAGAATTTACGTTTACCGGAGGCACTGTAGCCTCTGCATTCGACGAAATGAAGGCCCTTTTCGACGCCATGAAAGTATTAAATGACGGAATATTAGATGCCGATGAGGATTCCACCACATGGACAACAAGTGTGCCAGTCTACGACCGGAAAGACTGCAGCAATCCACACGGTGCTATAACTATTGTAGGATTTGCCACAGTCATCATCACTGAGGTTCAAGGCGCACCTGACAAAATAATACAGGCACAAGTCATCTGTGAGATGAAAGAGCTTGGCCGGGGAGGTGGCTCAAACTACGGAACCAAGGGTACTATCCCAGGTTTAGTCGAATAAAAAAAGAAAGGGGTCAAATCTGCTCTTGGTGGCAGGCTGGGTAATACGGAAAATGATATCAACCTGCCGGAGGAGATCCTCGGGGATGCAAAACACCCGGCGCCGTTTCCGGCCTTGTTTGACTATTTCCGGCGTCGTGACAATGATGGCAACGACAGCATCTGGACATCAATGGTTCCTGTTTACGAAGATGATGAGCTTTGCGAGAACCCGAACGATGCCATCCCGATAGTAGGTTTTGCTATCATCGAAATCCACATGCCAAACCCGCCTCCGGATTCATCGGTAAGCGTAAACGTATATTGCGATCTCATTTTTATTGACGGACGTGGCGGGGGTGGAGGCTATGGCAACCTTAAGGGAACCATTCCTAATCTGGTGGAGTGAGAAATAGAAATTAGGAAGAGATTAGAATAGAAATTGGAAATTAGGGAGAAATGAAAAGGAGGTTTCATAATGGCTCATTTGAAAAAATTATTAATAGCATTTTGCCTGCTTGTGTCTGCATCGTTTGCAGAAGCCTCAGGCGTTATTTCAGAGCAGATATATTTCCTGGAGGAAGATGGCCGGCACGCATTGATATATACGACCAGCCGCACGGACTACTCCAATTACAACATGTGGTTTCGGAACAGGGAAGGCTATGAAACAGAGGATTACGTCAAAGATTTTCTTTACATCTATCCTAATGAATACACATGGGATACGGCTTCAAAAAACGGCTATACCCTTCTGAAAATGCCCGGAAGAAGCTTCGCCAGCATGGAGCGGGTTGAACTTGAAGCCGGCCTGCAGGTCACTGAAGATGGTGTGTATAATTTTAGTAATTACCGAAATAAAGTAAAAACGCCTGACGGCCATTACGGACTCTGGAACAGCCCCGACAACTTTAAAAAGATCTCTTATTCATGGGTGTTTCCCGCAAACCTGGAACCAATTGAATACAAAGCCAATCGCGAAGGCAAATGGGTGCACAGGCACAATACTGTCACATATTATGGATCAAACGTAAATGATCTTGAGTTTCAGATAACATACCGCCCGTCCACTCATGAAACCTATGATGCGCTTAAAGAGAAACTCGCAACTGAAACCGAGATCGAGGTTGAACAGGCGCCCACGGGCGTCAAGATTACGGTGGCAGCAACTGTGCTCTATCCGTCCGGGATCGCAGTATTGTCTGACAGAGGAAAGTCCGTGCTTTGCAAGGTGGCGGAAACACTCAAGGATCGCAGGAATGTAAATATCATAGTCGAAGGACATACCGACAATGTGCCGATCAGCCCTAAGCTTGCATCAACATTTGCAACAAACTGGGAGCTGGCTTCTGCTCGTTCCATAAATATTATACACTTCCTCGTAGAAAAAGGGATAGAGGAGTCTCGTTTTGGGTCCGGGGCATTCTCCTTTCAGCGACCGATTGCTTCTAATGACACAGAGGAAGGCAAGGCAAAAAACCGCCGGATCGAACTGTTGATTGAGGAGAATGGCGGGGAATAGAAGCGTGGAATAACCTGTGCGGTTAGCCATTAGCTATTAGCCATTAGCTATTAGCATTGAAAAGGCATGGAAATGAGAGATTTTAGAGAACTTAAAGTATGGGAGAAAGCCCATCGTCTTACACTACAGGTCTATAGAATCACAAAGAAGTTCCCTTCTGATGAACGATTTGGACTTTCGGTTCAGCTACGCAGGGCTGCGGCATCCGTTCCGACGAATATCTCTGAAGGTTGCGGAAGAGATAGTGAGCGAGAACTTGCCAGGTTTATGAGCATCGCTGCCGGATCTGCAAGCGAGGTGGAATATCAGATGCTTCTCGCTTGCGATCTCAATTATATACAGGATGAAACACATAGAGAGCTTAATCAACAGGTCAATGAAGTAAAGAGGATGTTGAACAGTTTTATCCAAAAGCTAACCGCTAATGGCTAAAAGCTAATGGCACGATTTAAGTTTAAAAATTGAGAAAAAAGGAGAACATGATGAAAAAACATCTTTTTTTTGCTGTATTAGTGGTGGTAATATTTTCATACACATCGCTGTATGCGGGGCAGGACCATCTTGACCACTTCTATGTTGGAGCTGGTGGTTCTTATGCTGTTGAGGATTTTGATGATAGTCCTGATTTTGACAATTCATGGGGAGTCAATGCAAAAATCGGTTATCACACACACCCTCTGTTAGACATTGAATTAAACTTTGACTACCTGAACAACTTTGAATATAGTGAGACTTATAAAGTGTCCGGCACACGTTTTGATGGGGAGGTCGATCTGGAAATACTCACATGTATGTTTGTATTGAAAGGGTATTTTCCGATTTCCACTGAAAAAGTAAAGTTATCAACAGTTGTCGGCGCAGGACTTATGCAGGCTGATTTAAAATATAAAGCTTCTACTTCTGGGTTGCCTTACGAGACATTTATTTCAGGCTCGGATGACGAGATAGATTTGTGTGGCAAGGTTGGATTAGGATTAGACTTTTTTGCATTTCAAGACATTTCCCTCGGCATTGAAGGAAACTACACATTTGGATTTGGCGATCTTGATGAGATCAGGTATTTCAACTTCACTATAGGAGCTGCTTATCATTTCTGAAAAAATATAGTAACCGTTCACGGTTGAAAAAAACCCAGAAGATAGAGGAGAATTATGGGGTCATCTTTTGAAGATTTAGAAGTTTGGAAAAAATCTTGTAGGTTATCAGTACGTCTTTATAAATTATTAGAAACAGTTTACGGTTTACAGTTGCTGGTTAACCGTAAACCGGTAACAGTTTTCAATCGTTGCTTAGTTCATTGAAAAAACTGTGAACTGTGAACCGACAACCGTGAACCGTTATAAACACAATAGAGGTTGACGAATGAAAACAATACACATCAGAATATTTTTTCTCATAATAACTCTAATGGCCGGCATTTTATCAGGTTGCGCCGCACAGGAGCAAAATCTGCGGACACAAGGCAGATACGAAAATCTTTTTGAACCCGCAGATAAAAAAACTTTGCCTGAGATGACAAGCGATGAGTTTGAAAAATCAGGGGATGCCTTTTTGAGCAGAGGTAATCTCCCCAGGGCTTTAGTGCAATACGAAAAATCTTTGCAACTCAACCCTAACAATATCGAACTCGTTTATAAAAAAGGTCTGTTGTTTGTTATTGGTGGCCTGAATGAAGACGCTATTAAAGAATTCCAAAAGGTCATTAAAAGAAGACCGTGGCATGCTTTAGCTTACAAGGGGATGGGCCAGGCTTTATTTCAAATGAAGAAATATGACGAAGCGGAAAAGAATTTTCGAGATGCCATAGCACGGGATCCTAAGCTTTGGAAAGCTCACAATTCTTTGGGTATTATCTATGACTACAAAAAAAGATATGACATGGCCATTCATAAATATAACAAAGCAATCAGTCTGAAGCCTGATGAGGGATTTTTGTACAATAATCTGGGTGTATCCTGGTCCCTGGCGGGAGATTACGAAAAAGCAATCAATGCATTTAACACGGCATTAGAAACAAAATATTCCAAAAGCAAAACTTATAACAACCTGGGCATGGCTTTATCTAAACTGGGGAGATACCGGGAAGCATTGGAGGCTTTCAGAAAAGGAGGAAATGAGGCTCAGGCTTATAATAACCTGGGATGTATTTATTTAGAAGAAGGAAAATTTGAAAAAGCGACTACCTGTTTTGAAAAAGCTATAGAGATTAACCCTGGTTTCTATACCAGAGCAAGCGAAAACTTAAAAAAAGTCAGAATAGATGATGATGAATGGTATTAGGGCTCGGTCAAAAATAATTTGGTAGAATTTGCGCCCGAATTTGCCGAGCCCTAAGAAGATACATAAACCCCTCTTTTCAGGCTCTTGATCTTGCCCTGTTTCTTAGCTCTAAAAATACAATTTCGTATCTGTTTGTCATCAAATCCTGTCTTTTCTCCAATAAGCGCGACAGTTACACCTTTTTTGCTGCTCCTGATAATTCCGACAACTATGTCAAATGGAGATTCAGCTTTTTTTCCGGGAGCAGCCTGCTTTGCCGCTGTTTTCTTCCCGGATTTGCCAGTTGCGGATTTGGCTTTAGTTTTCTCAGGCGCAGGGCTCAACAGCTTTTTCTTCTTCATTGATTTTTTTGTAACTTTAGCGCTCTTTTTAATGGGAACAACAGGGTCTTCCATGTCAATGCCAAACACATCCGCCAGATCTGATTCTGCAATGACTCTTTTTGTTTTCTTTTTGGCCTTTTCGAGCAGCTTGCGGGTCTTGTCTTCCACGGCCTCGGTTACCAGATCCTTCATCCTGACTTTTCTGAGCTTGAAAAACAGACATGGGTCTTCATCAAGCCTTACGCCTATGCCATACAGAGTGGCAGCCACATGCTTGCACATATATGCCCAGTCAGGACAACTGCAAGAAAATTCTATGTCTTTTGGCGATGGAAACAGGCCCGTGCCCTGTTCCATAAAGATATTACTTAATGCTTTAGGAAATTTTCCCTCCAAAAGCTCCTGCAAAGAATCCAATTTGCCTCCGCAAGCGGTCTTGATCTCCTGCCAGATCTTTTCGTCAATCGCCTTTATTTTAACGCTCACAGAATATGGCTTTGCTCTTGTCCCCTGAACCAGGGCTTCGACCTTTCCTGAATCTATCTGAAGATCCAGCACTGCTCCATGACGCACATAACTCCGCCCCCGGCCGATTCGATTGCTGTAGTCTGCATACCGTTCAAGGTTTTGGTTCCATGATTTGCCCCACCACGATAAGGCAATAGCGCTTCCTTTAATGATAACCGGTTTAATGCCGGGATTTTTCTTTTTAAGCTGCTTCAACTTTTTGGCTGCTTTTGCTTTCTTTTCCGCAACAGATACATAAGGCGGATAATATCCTCCCCAATAGCCCATAATGACCCCCTGCTCACTTACAAGGTTAATCTAAAGAGATCTACTAAATCATCATCTTTCATTTCGGTTATCCATGCATTACCGGCACTGGCAATAACGTCCTGTGACAACCTTGATTTTTCTTCCAGCATCATGTCAATTCTCTCTTCCACAGTACCTTTGGTCAAAAACTTGTGTACAATAACATTCTTCTTCTGACCGATGGAAGCCCTGACATTATAATCCTGTTACAGTATGTGAGATTTTTTATCGCTTTAGCTTGTTTAATAAAGCAGAAAAAATATATGTTTGCAATCTCCGATCGTTATAAGATTGAGATTTAAGCTGCGCACCATAAGGAAGGTGGACGAAATAACTTACTCAACTATGCATCACAGCTTCAGGCCACCTTTGCCCGATCTCAAATCACAAAAATATCAAAATAGCCCGCTATTCCATCAACTTTTGTGATCTGAGATCGAACAAATCTGACCCAAATCTATGCGCCTACTTGTGGAAGTTAATTCGTCCACGTTCCTAAGCGAAATCGGCGTTCATCTAAAAAATGGAAAATTTATTTATTTTTGATCCAGGTTTTGGGAAGGATATGTTTTTGCAGAAATAACATTTTTGCATTTTAACCCTTGACAAACAGTTCTGCAATTTGTATATTACACAGTAATAACATTACAGCTTAATACAAGGTGTGTTTATGAAATTAAAAATAAAACAATTGGCGACAGTGCGGATGGGGTATTCATTTCGGTCTCGCCTTGAAGCCTCAAGGGGTGGAGAGGTCGCTGTTATCCAGATGAAGGATTTACTTCAGGATAATACTGTAGGTTGCAAGAAGCTGGTCAAGATTGAGATGGAGACAGTTAAAGAACATCATCTGGCTCAAAAAGGTGATCTGGTGTTCAGGTCGAGAGGTCAGATTACAACCGCTGCTATTCTTCTTGAAGATCCAGGCAAGGCTGTTGTTGCAGCACCTCTGCTCAGGATCAGAATTACAAAGTCTGATAAAATCCTGCCGGAATACCTGAACTGGTATATCGGCCAAAGGGATGCACAAATATTTCTGGCAAGTAGAGCCAAGGGAACGGTGCAAAAAATGATCAGCAAGCAGGCCATCGAAGATCTGGAGGTTTACCTGCCTACCCTGGAACAACAAAAAAACATCGTGGAACTGGCAAAGCTATCTGCACGAGAACGAACAATTCTCAATACGCTGTCAGAAAAGCGGGATCAATACATTTCAACGGTACTAATACAATTTGCAAAAGGGGAATAAAAACATGAGCAGTCAAATTGATCAGAAAGATATCAACAACGCAGCATGGGCTGCATGCGACACCTTCCGAGGAGTGGTAGATCCTGCTCAGTACAAGGACTACATCCTTGTGATGTTGTTCTTAAAATACATTTCGGATGTATGGCAGGATCACTATGAAGCCTATCAAAAACAGTCTGGTGATAATACCAGAATTCGCCGAAAACTGGAACGTGAACGTTTTATTCTTCCTGCAATCAAATTAATTGAAAAAGATGAGAAGACAGGACAGGAAACTGTACTGGACGAGTTCCCTGCCACCTATTACAGCCTTTACGAACGCAGAACCGCAGCCAACATCGGTGAGTTGATCAATATTGTTCTTGATTACATTGAAGAATCCAATAAAAGCAAGCTTGAGGGGGTTTTCCGTAATATTGATTTCAACAGTGAAGTGAATCTTGGGAAAACCAAAGACAGAAACAGACGGCTGAAGCAACTTCTTGAAGATTTTCACAAGCCGCAGATGGACATGAGGCCAAGCCGGGTTTCAGAGGATGTTATCGGTAACACCTATATCTATCTGATTGAACGCTTTGCTTCCAACTCCGGAAAGAAGGCCGGAGAGTTCTTTACCCCACTCAAAGTAACTGAACTTGTCGCCAGACTTGCCGGACCAAAACCGGGTGATCGCATCTGTGACCCTGCCTGCGGATCTGGAGGTCTTTTGATTCAGGCGGCGAGAGAAGTTGGCGACCGGAATTTTGCCCTTTTCGGACAGGAATCAAACGGCAGCACATGGGCATTATGCCGCATGAACATGTTTTTGCACAGCTTTGACAGCGCCCGTGTCGAATGGTGCGACACTCTCAACAGTCCTCTTCTAATTGAAAATGACCGCTTGATGAAATTCAACTGCGTAGTCGCCAATCCACCATTCTCGCTTGATAAATGGGGGGCGGAAAATGCGGAAAGCGATCAGTACAACCGATTCTGGCGTGGAGTTCCTCCAAAAAGTAAAGGCGACTGGGCATTTATCAGCCACATGGTGGAAATCGCACTGGAAAAACAGGGCCGTATTGCGGTTGTCGTTCCCCATGGGGTTCTTTTCCGGGGAGCTGCTGAAGGCCGGATTCGCCAAAAAATGATTGAGGAAAATCTTCTCGATGCAGTTATCGGACTTCCGGGAAATCTGTTTCCGACTACCAATATACCGGTTGCCATTCTGGTCTTTGACCGGAGCCGTGAAAAAGGCGGACCGAATGAAGCGTGTAAGGATGTTCTATTTGTAGATGCCAGCCGGGAATATGTGTCCAGTAAAAACCATAACACCCTCTCAAAAGAACATCTAACTAAAATCATGGCAACCTGCAAGTCACGTGAAGAAGTGGAAAAGTATGCCCATATAGCCGGGTTCGAGGAAATCAAGGAAAATGACTTCAATCTCAATATACCCCGCTATGTAGATACGTTTGAAGAGGAAGAGGAAATTGATATCGATGCCGTGCAACTGGAGATAGAGGAACTGGAAAAAGAGCTGAAGAAAGTTCGGGTTAAGATGGTCGAAAAGCTTAAACAATTGAAAATTGTATCCTATTCAAATTCCGTGGTAAAATTGAAAAATTTGAACTTTAAGAAAAATAAATATTGTAATATCAATAACTTATTTTTTAAGCAAATTAATCTACCACGGAATTTGAATAGGATACGGCATATTCCATACTTTTGTTTCAAAAAAACCTGTATTCTCATTAAGAAGTCCGCCCCGTCTTTGCTCTGATAAAAATTTTTCAAAAAGATGGTAAAGTGTTTTAAAGTATATAAATTCCGGCTCGTTTTCTATGTAGAGCTGCTCAATATATTTAAGAACTTCATCTTTTACATCTTCGACAAGGCCGGTATTATCATTCCAGATCTCCTCAAACCAGTTTAACAGATCAGTCCTGTCTCTATCGTCAGTCACTTCCATATTGAGCTCAATATTCGGGCTGCCTCCGAGGTCCAAGCCGTTTACAGTAAAATTTGAAGTTCCAAGGATTGCTTTTTGGACACCATTGCTGTTTTTTACATGATACATTTTGCCATGCAGGAAGTTTGGCTTTACCATTGATCTGATATTTACTTTGTTTCTTATCCAGTTGCCGCACTCTTTTGCTATCGATTTTTGTTGTAATCTGCTTTCAATGGGGATTACCAGTTTGTCGTCTTCGATTTTAAATTCTTTTTTATCTGTTTTTGACGGATCAATATCTTTAATGAAAGTAGGTTCGCCAAACAGAAAATAAAGCGACTCAATATTATTCAACCTATCCTTCAGCCGCTGATATGCATAAATCGTAAAATATGCCGACACAATTGAGAGGTTGCTTCCTTCATCTATTTGTTGCTTTAAGAAATTACCAATGCATCCTCTTTTGTGGTTGTCTCTTATTGAAGAAGGTATGTTTTTCATCTTCGTTCCTTGTGAGCCATTGGCCAAGATGTCAGATCAAGTTTACATTATTGACAAAAGTACTTTTCTGCCAAGTTTTACGATTAATTGCGAATTTACAAACGGATTTGGGTGCCCCGGTGGGATTTGACCCGGCAGCAAGGTTGTAGTCGTTTCCGGTTATGGTTTTGACCGTTGCCCATCAGCAGGGGGTGCTATACTTCAGGCTTTCAGGAGGGTTCCTGCTTCCTCGTCGGCACCTCTTTTTTAAGCCGGAAACATCCTTTCAGGCTGCACGGTACAAAATTTAAATTATAACCTGTCACAACGTACGTTCGCAAGCTGTTCTTCAAAAACATCATCCATTGAGTTAGTAAATTTTTTTATTGGATATTCTGACCTGCAGGACCTGCAGAAAAGGTAAACACGACGTCACGATTTTCTCAGAATCAGTTCTTTACCGCATGCTAAGCAATTAGCAAAACATTTTTCTCTCACTTTTTTCACAACTCCTTAAATCCGAAATTAGGTAATAATGTCAAATTACAGTAAAACTCTATTGAAGTCAAACAGCGAACACGGCAACGTCAAAGTCGAGGATAAATTTGGGGAATAACACTATTTCAAAAAAATATTGCCTCACTCAAAGGCGCAAAGACGCTAAGTTTTATTTTTTTCTTTGCGAGCTTGGCGCCTTTGTGTGAGAATCAGACTTCAGCCTATCCACCTGAGTTGTCGCCGAAATATATATTGTCAAAAGAGATAGTTTGCGTTTATTATAGATCAGGTGTCGGGAAGCAGGGGGTTTTAGGAAACTTTTTACAGGAATTTGTAACACTTTAGCCCTTTGAAAAAATCTGACAGGATAACAGGATAAACAAGATTTTGTTTCAGTTGAAATCAAACGCAAAGTAGGGGATTTTGATGAGGATTTACAGGAAGAGTTTTGATATTTTAATCCAGAATATCCTGTTAATCCTGTCGAAAAAGTCTCTTTGAAAGACCTGAATTGTTATAGGAATTTCATATATGGAAAATTTAATATGTCCGGGATTTATGGCCGCAGGAGTAGCTTCCGGCCTTAAAAAGGCTGGTGAAAAGGATTTAGCCATTATTTTTTCAAAGATTCCTGCAAAAGTTGCAGGGGTTTTTACGAGCAATAAGATTAAGGCTGCGCCGGTATTACTTGATATGGAGCGAATTAAATCCGGTATTAGTCAGGCAGTAATAGTCAACAGCGGAAACGCTAACTGCTGTACAGGCGATAAAGGATTGGATGATGCAAAAACCATGTCAAGGTCTGCGGCCTCAGGCCTCGGAATCCCTGAAGATCTGGTTCTTGTGTGTTCAACAGGAGTTATAGGAGAGCCATTGCCGATTGATAGGATACAGCGGGCGATTCCCGGCCTTATCGATTCTTTGAGACCCGAAGGATTTTATGATCTTACAAGAGCGATAATGACGTCAGATACTGTCCCAAAGAGTGTGTCAAGGCAGGGTGAAATAGACGGTAAACCCTTTACAGTAATCGGCGTTACCAAGGGTTCCGGGATGATATGTCCTTACATGGCAACCATGTTATGTTTTATCTGCACCGATATTGATGCAGACCATGAATTACTTAAGAATTTTCTTAATAAAGCTGCTCAGCGATCTTTTAACCGAATAACCGTAGATGGTGATACAAGCACTAACGATACAGTTATTATCATGGCAAATGGTTTTTCAGGTGCAGTTATTAAAAGCTCTGAACATATGGATTATTTCCAGAATTTACTGGATGATGTGCTTATCGATCTTGCAAAACAGATAGTTAGAGATGGTGAGGGGGCAACAAAATTTGTCGAGATATGTGTTAAGGGCGCTTTATCGGATAATGATGCACATGAGATAGCCAATACTGTTGCAAATTCAAACCTTGTTAAAACAGCGCTTTTTGGTGAGGATGCCAACTGGGGAAGAATTATTGCTGCGGCGGGAAGGGCGAATGTTCCTCTTGACCAGTGTAAGATAAATATATTTTTTGATGATGTTTTGATGGTAAAAAACGGTATGGGATGCGGGAAGGCTGTTGAAGCTGAAGCGACCAAGGTTCTTATGAAGCCTGAGCTAAGCATATCTATTGACTTGAACATGGGCAAAGGATCTGCATCTGTATTTACCTGCGATTTTTCTGTTGAGTATGTTAAGATCAATGCAGACTACAGATCGTAAAAAGTGCCTAAAGTGAGCTAAAGTGCCTAAAATGCCTAAAGTTGTGGTACGCCTTTGGCGTGGCTATAAATCTTCAGGGCGTAATTATAAGTTTAGATAGAAACAAAAGGAACAAAGTTGTATGGTAAAAAAAATAAAATTGGCAGCGCCGAAGGCGCATTCCTTAACTTTAGGCACTTTAATATACTTTAGCTCACTTTAGGCACTTTAAATGTTCGCACCGAAGGTGCGCTAACCCGTATGATGCGACTTCAAAAATTTCTTTCATCTGCCGGATTTTGTTCAAGAAGAAAGGCGGAAGAATATATTAAGGATGGGCATGTCAAGGTTAATGGCGAGGTGGTTTCCGTACTCGGGACAAAAATTGATCCTGAAACAGACCGCGTCCAGGTAAACGGGAAGCCTGTTGAAGCAAAGCATGATCTTATTTATATAGCCCTGAACAAGCCTGGAGGTTATGTTACAAGCTGCAGCCAGAAAGGCGATAAGATAGTACTTGATCTAATAGATATTCAAGATCGTGTATATCCTGTAGGCAGGCTTGACAAGGATTCTACAGGCCTTCTGCTTCTTACAAATGATGGTGAGCTTCATCACAGGCTCTCGCATCCTTCCTTTGATCATGAAAAAGAATATGAGGTTGCTGCATTTAAGCCGATTTCAGATGGCGCTCTTCAAAAGATGGCCAAAGGCATGCCTATGATGGGTACGAAAACCAGACCCGCTGATGTAAAAAGAATTTCTTCACGTGTTTTTTACATCATACTTAAAGAAGGTAAAAACAAGCAGATAAGACGTATGGTCAGGAAGATGGGTAATGGTATTGTTCGACTTAAGAGAATAAGGATTTCAAATATAAAACTTGGAAATCTGGCTGAAGGGAGCTGGCGTTATCTGACGGAAAAAGAGAAACAAGAACTTTTGGAAAACACAAAACCTGATGGAGAATAAGCTATGGTAACATTTGAATCATTGGTTTCACGTAAGAGTAAGGTCGCTGTTGTTGGTCTGGGATATGTCGGGCTTCCCCTGGCTGTTCATCTTTCAAAGCACTTTGAAGTAGTGGGCTATGATCTGAAGGCTGATAGAATTAAAGAGCTTGAATCAGGCCGTGACCGAACGCTGGAGGTCTCTGAAGAAGATTTGATTAAAGCTAAAATATTTTTCACCAGCGATCCAAAATCCCTGTCCTCATGCAGCCTGATTATTGTTGCCGTGCCCACACCGATTGACGAGCATAGGATTCCGGATTTAAGACCTTTGATTGGAGCTTCAAAAGAAGTTGGGGGAAATATCGTTAAAGGATCATGCATTGTGTTTGAATCCACGGTTTATCCCGGTGCTACGGAAGAAGTCTGTATCCCCATCCTGGAGCAGGAATCAGGCTTTATACTTGGAAGAGATTTTACAGTTGGTTATTCTCCGGAAAGAATAAATCCCGGCGACAAGGAGCACAGTCTTGAAAGTATAGTTAAAGTGGTTTCAGGCTCGGATGAAGAAACAGCGGATCTTTTATATGATGTTTATGGTACGGTGGTAAAGGTGGGGATCCACAGGGTTTCTTCCATAAAAGTAGCAGAAGCAGCCAAGGTTATTGAAAATACGCAGAGAGATTTAAACATAGCGCTTATGAATGAACTTTCCATGATTTTTAATAAAATTGGAATAGATACTTTAGAAGTGCTTGAGGCTGCAGGAACAAAATGGAATTTTCTTCCTTTCAGACCAGGTCTGGTTGGTGGACACTGTATAGGGGTTGATCCATATTATTTGACCTTTAAGGCCGAATCTTTAGGGTACCGTCCTGAAATGATTTTAGCGGGTAGAAGAATTAATGATAATATTGGTAAATATGTTGCAGAACAGGCTGTTAGGTTGCTCATTAGAGCGGGTAAGCAGGTGCGTGGTGCAAAAATTGCGATACTGGGGCTCACCTTTAAGGAAGATGTGCCTGATTTGAGAAATACAAAGGTAATTACAATCATAAACGAGCTTAAGGATTATGGGATAGAAGTTTATATACATGATCCGCTGGCAGAAGCAAACGAAGCCAGAATGTATTACAATCTTGAACTGCAGCAGGATATTCAAGGCTTTACAGGGGTTGATGGAGTTATTGTGGCTGTTGTTCATAAACCATACAGGGAGCTTGGTCTTCCGAAAATTGCTGGTTTGTGTACAAATGGGGTGCCGCTTGTAATGGATTTAAAGGGCGCTTTCAGCATTGCTGAGGCAAAGGAACTTGGTATTACATATTGGAGGCTGTAAGAAAACAGGTTGAAGGTTGAAGGCTGAAGGTGGAAGGCTGTCATGGAGATTCAGGTATAATCAAATTCAAACCATGAAAAACTCACGCATAAGATATCGTAAAGAAAGAACTCGCCTCGAATGAAAACAATAGTAACGGTTGCCAAGCCATTAATAAAGAATGAACAAGATCCTGCAAGGTTCTTTCTTAACGATCTCTAATGCGTTCAAGCAGTTTCCTGTTTTGAATTCGATCATACCTGAAGCTTGCGCACAGCCGGTTATGTTTCATAAAGCTAAAATGTTCAATTAGGCAAAAGGAGGCTTTTCAGAAACAGTACAAAAGCATGAAGGCCAAATTTCCAATTTCTAATTTCCAATTTCAACGTTCCGTGAACGGTTACTAATTTCTTTTGCTTTAAAGAGAGCAAATTTTGTGCAGACCGGTCCAAATATTTCATTAAAAGCTACCGCAATTAAAGTGATATTCAAGATGACTGACTGGAATTCAAAGTAGCTTGAATCCTCGGTAATTAGAAGGGTTAGACCAATAGCAACACCAGCTTGAGGGATCAAGGTCAGTCCCAAATATTTTTTGATAACTTCAGATGCACCGGAAAGCGCCCCTCCCACATAAGTTCCAACGATTTTTCCTATAATGCGCGCTAATACAAAAACAATCCCCCAGGTAATCATGGTCGGTCCCAGGGTCGTAAATATTTTCAGGTTCAAGTGCGCACCAGCCAATACAAAGAAAAAACAATAGATGGGCGGGGTCAGCTTCTCCAGATTAGCAACAATATCACTGTTCCTCGATGAGATATTGACAAGAGTTAAACCCAAAAACATATTAGTCAGAAGAGCCGAAGTATGCGAGACAGAGGCTAATCCGATTCCCAACAAAACTATTGCTAAAATAATAATAAGACTATCAGTAACTTCTTTGGTGATCTTAATAAGAAAGTGGGTTACCAGACCCAGTATAACTCCGATGACCAGTGCTGCTAAAATTTCCATGAAAGAGGCAGCCAAGGACTGAAAAGCGGTCTCACCAAAAGTTGATAGCTGCGTGAGGTCAAAAGTCAAAACCAGGCCAAAGAGAATGATGGCGATCGCATCGTCCAGAGCAACCACAGCTAATGTTGTTTCGGTTAAAGGACCCTGAGCATGGTATTCTCTTATAATTGCTACTGTAGCTGCAGGTGCGGTTGCAGTGGCGATAGCGGCCAATGGGAGAGCGGCACCCAGAGGCATCTTAAAAAGATAAAGAAAAACAAAAACCAGGAGAAATGCTCCCACTGCCTGTGAAATGGTAATGAGTATAAAACGAAAACCGAGCCTTTTTACAAGACCAAAGCTTAATCCGGCTCCGATGATTAAGGCAATGATTCCCAAGGCAAGCTGAGGGATAAAATCAAATTGAGACAGGTCATTTTTACTAAATATGTTTAATAAGGAGGGGCCGAAAATGATGCCGGCTATAATATAACCTGTAACCCTGGGAAGTCTTACCATGTTTACCAGCCTGCCGAAAATAAAACCTATTAAAAGAAGGCCTGAAGCTGAAAGGAAAACATCCTGTTTAAATGTTGTTAAAAGCTGTTCAATCCACATAGTTAATCCATAGAACCTTCTTCAAGTAATATGCGGGATAAGCTTGACCGGTCGACTATGCCTACCAGGCGTTTATTTCTAACAACCGGCACGCGTTTGAAGTCTTTATGAAGCATTAACTCAACGACATAAGAAGCAGGGGTATCTTCATCTACGAAATATACATCTTTGCTCATATAATCTCTAACCATCGCCTGACCAACCTGAGTTAACTTCTTAACGACTTGAGAAATGTTCATGAGATGAATCACATCCGGGTTTTCGATTTTTACTTTTTCAGGAAAGATGGAGGTGATAATATCTGTTTCTGAGATCCAACCAGTGACCTCGTTTTTTTTATTTACTACCGGGATACCGATAAGCTCGCGGATGGAAAGTAATTCCGCTACTTCCTTGAGCGGAGTATCTTCTGTAACTGAAGTAAGGTCTCTTGTTATAAAGTCCTTTACTTTTTTCATCTTAGGCGATCTTCCTTAGTTTTGCCATGGCACAAAGCTCTTCAGCTTGCTTTTTAGAATGTATATAGTTCATTTTATTTTGTGCTGTTGAAAGCGCAACCCCCAAGCCAAATTTGAGAGCTTCTCCAATATCATTTATTTTCAAGTAATTATGAATAAAGCCGGCGAGCATTCCATCTCGAACTCCCAGCATGATAACATTAGATCCTTCAATTCCAATTTCTCCTTCCCATGCTTCATCTTTTTTTGCCACAAAATAACATAGATCCCCGTACTTTAGTATAACTATTTCTGCTCCTTTATTAAGTAACCATTGGGCTGCTTTGTGGCGCGATGCCGCATTACATAGATCTTCTCCAAAGATATAACAAGTTTCTCTCAAGTCCGGACAAACAATAAAAGAGGAACCGCAGGCCAGGCATTCTTTGAGAATCAATTCTTGAAGATTAAGAACTACTTTTACTTTCTTCTTGTTAGCGGAAAGAATAAGTTCATTAATAAAGTTTGGGGGAATCCCTTTAGGAAGGCTTCCTCCAATTTCTACGAGTTTTGCGGAGTGAAGCAGTCTTTTGAAATTTGCTTTGAAGCTGTTAAGATAACGTAGTTCTATGTGAGAGCTTTTTTCTATAAACAGAGACTGTCTATTTTTTTTATCTTCAATAATATAAAAGTCCGTTCTAATTTCCTGGTCTATGTAAGTGAAGCTGGTGGTCACTCCAATCTTTCTTAAAGATCCCTCGAACGAGCGGCTACCCTGACCACCTAAAAAGCCGGTGGCTACAACTTCATCTCCTAAGACCGCCAGGGAGCCGGCAACATTAATGCCTTTTCCTCCAGGCATTCTCAAGGTCGATACAGCCCGATTCAGTTTTCCCATGGAGATTTCGGAAAAAAATAGAAGATGATCAAAGGCGGGATTTAAGGTTACAGTTACAATCATTGAGTACCTCTTTGTTTCCCCGTTTTTTAGCGAGCCCTAAGCCTATAAAGGAAGAATGCGGGCTCGCAGTTTCTTTTGGTCAATAGTGACTATCGCACCGTCTTCGAGATGCTTCTTGAACTGGTGAAGTGCTGAAACTACAAGTGAGCCGAGGTATTCAGTGGACAGCCGCCAAGCCCGCTTCCTTCAGTACGGACACCCACTTCGGGGAAAGATTCATGTCTATCAACAGCTTCATGCCGATGCCGAAACGAGTGGAACGTCGATTTCTTCGACACGCCATGCCGCGTAAGCAAGTGCCTCGTCAATGTCTTTTGCTTCCAGGTAGGGATACAATTCCAAAATTTCCTCTTTGGTATATTTCGAGGCAATAAGACCGACGATTGTCCCTACAGTTACAAGCATGCCACGAATGCAGGGCTTCCCTCCCATGATATCAGAATCGAAGGTGATTCTGGTTAACGATATCATTTCAGACCTTCTCTGATAATTTTTTTGTTTTGCAGTAACTATACTGTGTTGCACCTCTTACTGCAAGGTTTTCCTTCTTGGAAGCCGAACGTTGAGCATAAGCTGACGGGAAAAGCGTTGTGTAATGGGCTGTATAAGCCGCCCAACTCTGCACATGCACTGAGTTTCAAAAAGCCGCCGAGTTTTCCCGGTCAGTCTTAATGCTTTTGTTCGCTATGTTTTGTTCTTCCGCCTTCATCCAAGCAGGAAAGCATAGGCCGGTTGCCTTGGCATAGAGAGTTTCTGGGGCAATGTCGATCTCATCACTCCAGGTCAGCGTGCCAAGCTCTTCATTTACCGAAAAGGTACGAAAGAAGTCCATGTCCTTGAAACGGTCAAACACACCACCCTTATCCAAGTACGTTGAAAAATCAATTGTCCCTTTCTTTCCATCATCAAACTCCAACTCAATATGATATTCTCCTTTGTATACGGCTGAAATAACGTCATGAATCATGACTTGACTCCTTTCTTATAGCAGAGGATCGATCTTTTCTAATGGACTCTGTTTTCTCGCCTTTTCCCAGTTTCTCATAAGTTCTTCCCGATGCTGAGAAGCCCACTCGACGGCCAAGCCGAGCGCTCGAGGTGGGAGTTTCCCATCCAAAACTCGTAAGGAATCGATCTCGAACGTAGCCTTGTGGTTTCCATACCGGGCATAGGAAATGTGGTGGATTGTGATCATCCCAGAACATTGCGATAATAATCCCATAGAAACGTGATATTTCTGGCATATACTGTACTCCTTATTTCTTTGTTTGGCAAACGCCCTGCATCAGGCAGTGGCGCCACCCAAATTTGTTCGATCTCAAGTCACAAAAGTTGATGAAATAGCGGGCTATTTTGATATTTTTGTGATTTGAGATCGGGCAAAGGTGGCCTGAAGCTGTGATGCATAGTTGGGGAAATTATTTTGTTCCCGTTCCTTAGGATATATCAAACAGGCCGGTTATGGACACTATTCAGTAAACCAAGTGAGCAGATGCTTTTCAAACTCTTCTCCATCCCAGTCCGTCACTTGTAATCGAGGCAGTTGAAAATGGTCTGAATTGAATATTACACCACCTGCATGAGAGGAGCAGGCACAAAAAAATCCCGCATCCCTGACAAGCGCCATTGTCTCAGGCGTATATTCCCCATAGGGATAGGAGAAGCTGGTTAATGGATTGCCAAGGAGCTTCTCCAAATATCTTTTGCTTCCGTTAATTTCATCCCGCTGATAAGATAATGAGTGTGAAGGCAGTGACACGTGCGTAGCTGAGTGGGCGCCGACTTCAAACATGCCCCCTTGGGCAAGCAAACTGATTTCTTCAGGTTTCAATAGACTATGAGTTGATCGTATAAGCGGTTGGGCTCCAGCCCACTCCAGTAGCTGATCTAGTAGATGCTGCCGCTCATTGTCTTCCAGGGGTTTCAGCAGTTGCCATAATAAATAATAGATTTCATGGCGGATGCCCGGCGCATCTTCCCATGCCCTCCAGGAAATGTTCTTCCGCATACGGTCATCATTGAGTGTTACGTCACCGTCCAGATCCCACTCATACAGCTTACCTCTAATGCTTAGCTGCAGCTTGTCAGGCAGTATGAGAGGCTGCAGTATAAGCCGTTCGAGTTCGTCCCACCAGAATTCCCGGTGCCCTTCAATGCATCCAGTCGAAAGAAAGAAGGTAGCAGGTATGTTAAAGCGCTCTAATAAGGGCCTTGCTGTGGTGAGATTATCTGCATACCCATCATCAAATGTTATAACCACAGACCGCCTTGGAATTTTGCCCTGCTGAAGAGCGTGAGCCAAATGATCCAACCGCTGGGAGCAGGCCATTTTCTGCAGAACTTCCAGATGCTCTGAAAAGTGCTGCGGGCTCACACTGAGCCGCCAAGGATCTGTCTTTATGTCACCAACACAATGATACATCAGTATGAGTGAAACTGGCATAAATCGTTTTTTCAGTGACTGTAGTGTATGCTTTAACTTACTGCTAACCGTTTTCTTCATTACCTCAACTCTTATTTCACTGCTTTGACAGTAATTAACACCTCATAATCGGTATCATTGTACTCCAGTTCGTCCTGCTGCAGTTCCTGCACAGCCAGTCCATACAAAAATGCAGTTGCAGTCAGTACATTTCCGAAAGTCTGAACAAAAATATTTTCCTCCGGAAACACTTCCTCAAACATCCTTTGAGCTGATAGGGCAGTAAAACTCCAACACCAGTTCAAACCCCATTGGTCATTACTGATCTGACTGATTCCAGGAAATGTGGCCAGCACAACGCCCTTTGGTTTCAGGATGCGACGAATCGTCTGAAGTGCTGCACGGAAGTCATATATGAGATGGAGCGTTTGCGTCAGGATGATACAGTCAAAACTCTCCGAGGGAATATGATCCGCCTGGGTCAGATTCCCGACGACGGTACTCCCGGGACTATCTGCTGAGATATTAAGTACATTCCGTTTAATTACGTTTTTTCTGCCGAACTTCCTTGTGTATGCATCATCGCCGATTTCAAGTACATGCCCCCGGATATCACCGGCATTGCCCTCAAGAAACGATTCAATATAGTAGCGGTCTATGGGACGCCCCCTGTCATAACCGAATTGATGGCTTACAGGGGTAATACGTCTCAGGTTCCCGAAGGACAAGACTCTGGACCGCTGAAATATGTATGACGGCAGTATCCGTCTGCGGACCATATTCCACATTTCAGTCATAGCTGTTATGAATCGTCTCGATTTATGATGTTTATTATGGCTGCGTGTGACATCCGTAGCGCTGTAGTTGCAGGAGTCGAAATACCCATTATTTTCATTGGCAGTACGATTGAGGTAGTTTTTCTCAAGCTTGTCTAAATCAATCAAAGCGGTAGTAAATCTGTCCTGGACTTCCTTGACCATAGCAACAGCCCGATCACGACAATCCTTTGCCTTTTCCCGTGCTTCTCCGGTCAGACAGTAGTCAAATGCTTCCTGCAGCGCGTTGTCAGTGAGAGCATCGACTGTAAAAACAATCGGCCAGCCAATCAGGTCTGCCTGACGTTTTATCTTATGACCGCCTGCAACCGGGTCAATGGCAATGACAGGGACGCCGTTTTTCAGAGCCAGAACTGTGCCGTGCAAGCGGGTGGTCACCATCATATCCATACGCGCTATGAACGACTCTATTTCAGCCGGGCTGTGAAGGTGTGTACTATTCATGTCCAAACGTGTATCTATGTGTACTGCCGCAATGTGCCTTGAGGCAAGCAGGCGCTGAATTGATGTATTTGCATCATCCACCAGGGCTTTTTCATAGTTCTCTACCAGACATACACCAACTACAGGCACTAATGCCTGACGTGAATTGAACACAATGTCCGGGGCCGCATGGCCAGAACTGTCCCGCTCAAGAAGGAGGTCAAAGGGATTCCACGCATGAAGCGGCTCAAACATCGACAGATTAAGACCGATAAGCCGGCATTTAGTGAACCGTTTCAGAAACTCAGATTCCAAAGGCTTTTTTTCGAAAGGACCACACACGAACAGGACATGGGAATAGGACCGGGGATCAACAGAACGCCAGTCAACATCGCCGGTAAATGGCGGAGCAACAGCAACATCGTATGTCCAGCCAATATGTTCGAGCCACTGGCAGACAAGGTCTCGCGCAAGTATATCACCGGCTGTAGCGTGCCCCTCCTTAAAACTAAACCATCCTGCTATTAAAGCCTTCAATAAGCACCTTCGTCTTTCATCATGGTTTCACAGCGCGAATTGTAACAACTACCTGATAAAGGGGGTCATTAAAATCTAATTGCCCGGGGTTTAATTCTTCTGCCGTCAGCCCATGCATAAGAGCAGTGGCAGTCATGACATTTCCATAGGAGCTGACCGATATGTGCGAGGCAGGGAATACCTCTTCACACAATTTGTAAGCAGATAGAGCTGTAAAAGACCAGAATCGATTAGCATCATGGTTCTCTTTTATGTTTCTGCTGATTCCCGGGACAGATGCCAGCAAGACGCCGCCATGTTTTAGTATGCGATAGAGTGTAATAAGAGCGGCTTTTATGTCATATGTATACTGCAATGTCTGAGGAAGAATAATGCAGTCATATGTATGCGAAAGTATTCGGTCAACATCGTCCAAGGTGACAATATTTTTCCTGACGGGAACAGAGGGGCTTTTCAAGAGGAGTACATCAACTTTTGAAACACTATTTCTTCCATATCGTTCAGCATATCGATAGCCTCCAGCTTCAAGTACTAAACCCTGTATCCTATTCGCGTTATTTCCAAGGAATCGTTCCGTATAGTAGTAATAAATAGCATTCCCCTGCCTTCCTGATGATTTATCCCCAGCCGGAGTTAAGCGGCGCAGGTCTCCAAACTGCACATGGCCTGGAGGCGGCGTATCTTGAGATAATTCATCATTTTTTTTCAAAAAAGCAGGGGTAGAGATTGAACACAGTGACTTGAGTGTTCTCTTAATACATCGCTTCACGTATTTAATAGCATAGAAGGAAGACCATCTGGGTGCATATATAATCAAAGTAACAATCCCACGCAATGCCCGGATTCTTTTACCGCCCATGGACAATTGAGTTTTCACCAGCTGAATCAGATCATAGCCATAATGCTCGATCCAGAAATTTATTCCAGCCCGGTATGCTTCCATATAATTCTTATCATCTTTTACATACTTTTTTTGTGACCGCAAAACCGTCATTACCGACCGCAGCATCAATTCAGTATTTTTCGTGATATTCGTACTGTGCAAGCGATATTCCGCAACCACTGCCTTATGGAAGTAAACAGGATAATTTTTTGTAATCCTGAGGTAGAGCTCATAATCCTCGGCGGCATTCAGAGATGGATCAAATCCCTTGAAATACTGAAAAATATCCCGCCGGTACATTACAGAAGCATGCATGCCGATGTAGTTTCCGTATAAAAGAGAACGGTAGTGATCTTTGTCCTCCCGCAGCCGTGCGAGAAAAAGATTATGGTCAGACGGTAAAGTGTGCATTTCCTCAAAAGATGACCCATCAGATTTCAAGTACCAATGCTGGCCAAAAACAAAAGCACACTCCCGGTGTGAACGAAAACAGTCTAAACCGCTTTCAAGGGCTTGTGGTAACAGCCGGTCATCAGCATCAAGAAAGACAAGATAACAACCTTTGCTTGCCCATATGCCTGTATTGCGCGCTCCGGAAAGACCCCGGTTATGATGTCTGATATATCGGACAGCAGAAAAACCAGAGGCAACCTCCCTGGTATTGTCTGAAGAACCATCATCCACTACTATGATTTCAAAATTTCGGTACGTTTGCTGCATTACGTTTTGTATTGCTTCACCGAGAAATTCGGCCTGATTAAAGCATGGAATGATAACAGAGACCAAAGGGGTGTCCAGTTGTTCCCTGTTTTCAAACTTTAGATAATAGGTCATATCAGTCTGAACACCCTTAAGATAAGGGCCCAGGGCCGTCTTATATAACTCTTTACGGCCTCGTCTGTTGAGCAGGTAAAACTTCACTCCTGACAGGCATCCTGCAATTTCCAGAACAACTGTACTCAGCCTTGTCCCCGATCGCCTGATGATTCCGTTACGAATAAGTTTCATATAGTACCGGGGCAAGCTGAGCAGAAGACGGCGAAGGTTGCCCCAGTGTTTATATTTTTCAAACTGTATAAGAAGTGCGCTCACATGGCCGCGCATATAGTAGAAAATCTGATGTTTAAAGCCGTCATAATCCCTTCTGTGGTAATGATACACAACCGCAGTAGGATCATAAAGGCAGGAGAAGCCTTCAGCAAGAATACGGTACCAAAACTCAGAATCACCGCTGCATCCAGCAGCACCCACATCAAGCCGCTCATCAAATAATCCCACCAGTGCAAAGACCTCCCGTCTGAAAGCCATGTTCGCGCCAGCTCCGATTTTCCAGACAGGAGTTCCTTGATGCCAGGTCTCACGAAAGTAGTTTGTGTCGAATACCTTCGCAGAATATCCTCGGTTAAAACTCCAGTGGGTCTCGAAATTATATTGCGCTTCTGTTTCCAACTCAGCCGGCAGAACCAATCCGGTCATGGCCATTGCCTTCGGGGTCTGAAAGGCTCTGTGCAATGCCTCAAGCCAATGAGGATGAACAGCCACATCATCATCAATAAATGCAACAATATTACCAGATGAATACAAAACACCTGTATTGCGTGCAATATCAAGTCCTGGTCGAGGCTCTAAAATATACCGGACGCCAGTCATGGACCTAACAATACAATGCGTTTCATCAGATGTCGGGGTGTTATCTACAACCAGAATTTCCATTGGCTTCCTTGTTAACGAAGACAGTGAACGCAAGCAGCGCTTCAGAAATTCAGGACGGTCTCGTGTGCAAATCACCACTGACGTGGGAATATCAGGAGGCTCCTCCATTACATATTTTTCCTTCAGCCTTTTCAGTGGTAAGGTTATCTCCATCAAAGAACTCAGATCAGCAAGGCCTGCATGTGACTGGTTCCCCGTAATTTTCTTGTGGGGTGTGTTGCCTCTTCCCTTAATAAGATAACTGCCTACAGCCGCTAAAATTGATTTTATCGCCATCTGTGTAACCTGAGAAGAATTCAGCGGTAAATCGGCATTCAGAATTTTCATTTCACCAAGAGGAATGTGATGCCACCAAAAGATAACATAGATCCCCTGAATACCAGAGATAGCAGATAATTCCGGAATGCCCTGATTAAGATCCAGATGCAGGATTCGCCATGGTTTAAATGAATTCATGTAATATGTTTCAGACTGTTATGGTGCGTCTCAGTGTTAAATTTCAATAAGCAACCGCCTATATTATTATTTGTCTTTTAATTTTCTCAATACGTTTTTGCGAGCGGGAATACTCTCCCAGCAAGCCTACAATTCCTCCCCATAATTCGGCCGCAACCATGTCCGGCGGAACCACATAACGACCCCTAATGCTTCTGATTAGATCCCGGATCTGGAGTTTAAACCACAGCCGTATGAGACTGCGAAACTTTATACTTTGTGAAGGATCTTTTTTTGAAGACTTTTCAATAAAAGTCATTAAGCAGAGCCCCCAGCTTCTGTATTGCCGGCGAAGGGCCTGAAGAGTCCTTCGATGTTCATGAAAGACCATATATTTTGGATCATATACAAGCATATGGCCTGACATGATCACCCGATAAAAAATATCAAGATCACCTCCTCCGGGCAGGGGCGGACCCGTATCAAGTGCCTCATCAAACCCCCCTATTTGCAGGAGCACATC
>Ga0255427_1034_pt1 | contig 32894 bp, 28 predicted proteins | sample ANMaggSeSYBR02D9_FD_182671 | JGI IMG/M metagenome (GOLD analysis project Ga0255427, IMG submission 182671) | Sediment cell enrichment communities from methane seep in Santa Monica Basin, California, United Staets - ANME aggregate JGI... | ecosystem: Environmental > Aquatic > Marine > Cold seeps >... | reverse complement strand
CACGGAACATTGAAATTAGAAATTTGGCCTTCATGCTTTTGTACTGTTCTTCCCAATTTCCAATTTCAAGTTTCAAGCTGTGAACGGCTATAATAATTTAAATCCTGAATATTTTGTAAATCCTGTCCAAAAAAATAATATTTAAAAGCGCTAAAGCATTACAATTTAATAAATTTTGTAAAACGACAATTTGAAATGATTAAAAATACTTCGAGCAATAATGAGCTTTCTCTTTTAGCATGCAGCTATAGTGTATTTTTATGCATTATTTTCGGGGCCAATGCTGTTGCCATTAAAATCAGCCTTTTCGGACTTGGCGTTTTCACAACAGCCGGATTGCGTTTCACAATAGCTTCTATAGCTATTTGCCTGTGGGCAAAGGCAAGCGGTCTTTCATTTAAGATCAGGAAAGGGCAGCTTTATCAGCTTTTTGTTATAGGGATGATTTTTACTGTTCAGTTATCCCTGTTTTATTTAGGGTTAAGCAAAACCAATGCTTCCAGAGGAACTCTGGTTGTTAATATTTTACCTTTTTTTGTTCTTTTTCTGGCTCACTTTTTTTTACCTGGAGATCGTATTACAATACGAAAAATAACAGGCATGGTTATAGGTTTTACAGGCGTTGCTTTTGTTTTTCTTGACAAAGAAAGTGTAACAGCAGGCTTTAGAAGCGGAGATCTCATTATTCTTGCAGTTGCCTTTTTATGGGCATGCAACATTGTTTATGTTAAAAGAATAATAGATAATTTTGAAGCATTTCATATTGTACTCTATCCCATGATTTTTTCTGTCCCTTTCTTTTTTATTGGGGCTTTTCTGTGGGACACCAGTATAATAGCATATGTTGATTTAAAAATTCTGGGGTCTCTGTTATATCAAAGCCTTGTTACTGCTGCTTTTGGTTTTGTGGCCTGGAATAAGATGCTTCAGAAATATGGAGCTACAGCACTTCATTCTTTTGTTTTCATTATGCCCATTGCCGGAGTTATGCTGGGCGGGATAGTTCTTAATGAACCCTTTACCTTTAATATCATAATAGCCTTGTTACTTGTTGTGTCAGGGATTATAGTGATTAATTTTAAGCCAAAAAAACCAACGACTATATTTCCACTCGGCAGGGGAATTTAGTTTCTTAGCTCTGAAATTTGTGTTTTTTGTGGCAGAAAATAAATTCGAAATACGAATATCGAAATGCGAAACAATATCGAATGACAAAAATTCAAAATCAAAAACGACAGTGTCTGCCGAAGGCAAATTTAATTGCGTTCAAGACGGCTCCAACAGTTTTGAACATTTGAGCATTTAGTATTTGGATTTGTTTCGAGTTTCGAATTTTGTGCTTCGGATTTCCGGTTTGTCCGGGTTGGGGAGTAAATTTATGAGTATTTCAACGATATATTTTGACCAGGTTAATGTTCAGTTGAAAACAGGTATTGATATTGTTGACATAAGCCATGAACTTCAAGAACTGATAAAAAAATCCAAAATTGTAAACGGGACATTAAATGCCACAGTTATTGGTTCAACCGGTTCTATAACCACAATTGAATTTGAACCAGGAGTAGTGGAAGATTTAAGCCGTGCTATTAACAGGATTGCTCCTCCTGATCTGGAATATGAGCATGAAAAAGCCTGGCATGATGGAAACGGCCATAGTCATGTTCAGGCCGCCTTGCTGGGGCCATCTATTGCATTGCCGGTCAGAAATGGCAGATTAACCACGGGCACATGGCAGCAGGTTGTGGTGATCAATCATGATAATAAAGGCAGGAGAAGGAAAGTTGAGGTAACAATTATCGGTAGAGATCATTGAAGCGAAACATTGCCTTTTGAAAATAAGCTTGAGCTTCCACACCTCTTATAATGCTGCTCCCAGCTATTGAAACAAATTGTCTTGACTCTGAAATGATCGTGAATTATTTATGCACTGTGTAATTTGTGCCTGCCCAGTAGGTTTTGGAGATCTGGTAATCTTTGGATTAAAAAGGAGGAAAACAAGATGAAAAAATTATTAATGGTTGTTGTCATTATTGGACTGGTGGTTTTTATGGCTTCACATGCCTTTTGCGGGGAGAAAAAAGAATCCGCTCCTGATTACGGATATGGTTACCATATGATGAGCCCTGGTTATGGTATGGGAGGTGGTGGCCATATGATGGTAGAAGACACGCAAGGAAGGGGTATGTATAAACGTCGAGGCTATAAACAAAGAGCATGGCAGTCCATGAAGCCGGAACAGCGGGAGAAATGGCAAAAGATGCGGGCCGCTCACTTGATGGATACCATGGATTTAAGAATGAAGCTGGCCGCAAAACGTGTTGAACTGAGAACATTATGGGCGCAGCCGGAAATGGATAAAGACAGGATCAATAAACTTTCCGATGAGGTTGCCATGCTTCAGGCAGAGCTTTTAAAGAAACGCAACCAGCATCTTTTGCAGTGTCGCCAGAAATTCGGCGATCAGGGCTGGGATTGCCCGGGCGGGTGGTAGCGAATTTAATCCGTATCTCCCTTAATCAGTTCTTTTGCTATTTCTATATCGTAAGCACTGTTTGGATTAAAGTCTTTGCCTTTATACATGTTTGCAGCCTGTTTGATTGCATTGTAAGGCACCCATTTGTGATCTGTCCAGAGATCAGGGTCGTCTGAATTCCAGAGCCTGAAATATATATTGCCTTCTGATCCACTCACATACATACGAACTTTTTTATTTTGAGGGTATGGATGATAATATAGTCCCTTTTCGTCTTTCATTTGTTTTGTTTCCTTTTATAAAAAATCTTTCCAACCCGCTCAATATGCTTGATCAAATCGGGGTTGGCGATATGGTGGTATATGGAAAGGTCTAATGTGTAAGGCAAAAGCAGGTCATCAAGATCAAGGCAGATTTTGTTTAGCAGTTTCAAGTTTAATTTTTTACCTTTTAATGCCAGGTCAACATCAGACCCTGATTTATAGTTGCCTTTGGCGCGGGAACCATACAGGACAACTTCCTCTACTTTTTCGTAGTTGGCAAATATGCTGTTTATTCTTTTTACGGTTTCTTCTTTTAATCCGTATTGCATATTATTCTTTATCAAAAACAGCTTGCCCTGAAACTGAACGCAGGCTTTCCAGTTTTGCTTTCAACTGTGTAAAAAGCGAATAATACACTTCCACCACTGCCTGACATATTTCTTTGGCTGTTTCTTCACTATAGGTATGCGAAGTTTTATTCCTGCTTGCAAGCATATCCATCCAGCTCTCGCCATCATCTATTAAACCTAATTCAAAAGCTTTTCGAATTGCGTCTCTTGAACCGTAAATATCTGTTTGTCCTCTATATTCGAGAAAGTCTTTTAAGGTATTCCAGGCAAGTTCATAGGTGTATTCAAAAGCTTTAATAAGCCCTTGTTCTTCAAGCTCTGACAATTTAGCTTTATCAATAAACTTTTGCATCCGACTCAATGCTTTTTGGTAATTTGCAAAACGTTGTTCCCAGCGAATATCTTTGTTTCCAGTTGCCAACATTCAAAAACCTGTTTTTCCCCCAATTCTTGTAAAAGTTCAGTCACTATAGACTTTCCTATACCACTGTCTTTTTATTGGGGCAATACTGAATTTGTATAATTCAGTTCTGTCGATTAAAATTCATATTAAAAGATTCTGACAGGATAGACAAGATTTTATTTAAACTGAGACCTTTGAAAAACGTTCAATTTTGTTCAAGTTCAAGGAAGACGAAAATTTTAAATGTAGGAATACATTGAGTATTTCGAGGCTTAAAATTTGAGTCTGACACCGAAATTGGGCAAAAGGGGGCGTTTTGCAAAGGTCTCTTAAAATGTAATATTATAAGATAATACAAGTGCTGCTCTCTTTTTTTCCTGACCAGGACGAAGTCCAAGATTTATTCGTGAATTTTGCCGCAAATATTCAAAAAAATTCTTGTTGGTATTGCGGTTGTATTTGTGGGCGCAGTTTACAGCGCTGTAAATGTTGCCGGAGTAAAAGCCAAGTTCAAAAAAAGTTATGATGCCGCCAAGAGCATCTAAATTATTGTCAAATGCCTCATAGGCAGCATAGATCATGGCAGTATTAAGAATAAATGCTGTGGCTGCGTCTTTATATCTTCCACAGTAAAGATGGCCTGCGCCGGGAATAATAGCAAGTATTCCCGCAGCCGTCGGACTTTTAGTCTTTAAGTTTTTTTTCTTACTCATCTCATGAGAAAGAGTTGCCAGTCGGTATTTATGCAGGTTTTTCTTGCTGATTAGTCTAAAAGAATTTTCAGCCTCTTCCCATTGAGACGTCTCAAGATATATCCATCCACGCCTGTAATATGCCTGATCAGCGATGTTTATATCTTCGGCTGTAACAGCCATATCATTAAGGCTCCCAATTGCCTTGAGATAGTCCTTTAGTTTAATAAAACATTCACTTATCCTGAATCTGACTTCTGTTCTAAAATTGGTCGCAGGAAATTTGGCTAAAAGTTCGTTAAAGGCATCAATTGCTTCTTGAAATTTTTTTCCGTTAAAATAAGACAGCCCAATTTTATACATTGCAAGTTCCCGCCTGTGATCATCAAAGAAAAAGTAGATAAACCGTTTGTACTCTCCGATAGCTCTGAAATATTCTTCAGTACGAAAGTAGTGCTCGGCAAATTGAATCTGTTTATCAGCATTGATTGTAATAACCGGTTCAGCAAAAGATGAAACAGGGTAAAAAAAGCTATAAGAAATGATTATCAATAACATATAGATTACAATGCGCATCGGTGATAGTTTGCATAGGTCTTTTGCGCATCCATAGTAATTTTTTTTAATCATTTTATCCTTATTGTGTAAAGATAGAAAACTATTTTTCCTCATACCACCAAAAGTCATTATTTTCTACCGGGTCATAAAATCTGAAGCGGTTGTTAATCAAAATCATTGGGGTCTGTTTCATCTCATCGGCTTCATGAAAGAGACGGTCACAGGTCATTAGCCAGCCTGTGATAAGACCATGTTTTTCAAAACATTTAATACTATATTGCGAGCAGGAGGGATACATCGGGCACTGTTTACCATCGATAGGTGAAATATAATTTTTGTAAAACCCGACAAGGTACTTGAGTGGATTTATGGTTGTTTCCCGGATTTGTGAGGAAGCACTTTTTGTGCTTTTTTTCCACGGGCCTTTAAACGGGTCATCGTTAGAAAGAGAGTTCCCCACGAATCTGGGGAAAAGAGAAAATATGATTATAATTAAGAAAATTTTTATTATTTTCATGTTATGATTTTGGTAATAACTCAGCTACTCAGTAAAACAGCAACCTGCCCGACGGACGGCTTTAAAATTCATCTCTCTTCTTTGTGTCTTTGAGCCTTTAGTTGGAAAAAACGCGCAATATCATGGAACGAAATCGCGCATTACGTGTGCACCTTATTGTATAGTTTACAATTTGTTGTAGCTCGCCAGCTCCGAATATTGAAATCGAAAAATTGAGCTTTTTTTCTCAATTTTGTCGATATATTCAATATGCGAGAAAAAACGCTTGATATCCCTGATATCAGAAATGTTTTTGAGAAAAAAGGTCGATCATAACTGTATGTAAAAAAGATGCTGCGTTGTAAATATGCTGTCTACTATTAAGAAGAAGTCGGATGTTTGATAACTTGCCATTATCTATGACCGCCCACCAGGCGATTTTGTCCCTGATTTGTAATTGATATCACAACATTTGTCAAATATAGGAAACAACTCTTGGCAAATCGACATGCTGGGGCTGTTGTCAGGTGAAGTGACTGGGAAAGTGGTGAGCAGCACGCTTAAGCAGGTCAGAGCGCTACGGATAATCCGCATTACTGCGCAAGGCAAGATTTGACGCTTCGGAACGAAGACCTGGAACCGATACTTAATCTTCAAGCTGTACCGCTCACTAATAATAATCTTACAAAAACAGTTTGATCTTGTCAAGGGTGTAAAACACCAGGATCTACAATTTACTATAGACTTTCAGAAGGAGGAAGGCGTATTAGTTATTTGTCGACGACTGATAACACAGTGAAATTATTTATCTGAAAGTCTATATGTTGACAGCCTGTCTGCCAGCATTGAAAGACGCTGACGGGGCCAGTCGTTTTTCAGGGCGATGTCCAGCGCTTTTTTCATTCCGATCAGGATTACCAGCTTTTCCCCTCTTGTAATAGCAGTGTATAAAAGGTTCCTCTGGAGCAGAGCATAATGCTGTGTCATTAAAGGTATAATTACTGCTGGATATTCCGAACCCTGTGACTTGTGTACCGATATGGCATAGGCGAGAGATAATTCATTCGTTTCCGTAAAATCATAAGTTACCGCCCTTGCATAAAAGTCAACTGAAAGTTCCTCTTTTTTACTGTCAATGGATATTATAGTACCTATATCTCCATTAAAGACTTCTTTTTGATAGTTGTTTTTCAGGTGCATTACCTTATCGCCGGGTTTAAATGAATTATTTGCAGCATTAATCGTGACAGGGTTTGGGTTTAATACCTTTTGCAGCACTTGATTGAGATTAATTGTGCCTACCACGCCCTTGTGCATTGGGGTCAGAACCTGAACCTCCTTGACCGGATCAAAGCCAAAGCTTTCAGGGATGGCCCTTGTACACAGTTCAACAATTGTGGAGACAACTTTTTCAGGATCATTCTGTTCTATGAAGTAAAATTCAGAAAGGTCGGCTGGTTCATTTGTATGTTTGAGGAAAGGGGATTCACCTTTCAGCACCCTGTGGGCATTGAGAACAATAGAGCTTTCCCTGGCCTGCCTGAAGATTTTCTTAAGATAGAAAACCGGTATAATGTCTGATTTAATCATGTCGTCAAGTACATTGCCCGGGCCGACAGATGGGAGTTGAAAAACATCTCCAACCATTATGAGCATTGAAGTCATGGGAATTGCATTCAGCAGATGAAACATCAAATATGTGTCCACCATTGAGGCTTCATCAATGATTACTGCGTCTGCATCAAGGGGGTTGTCCCGGTTTTTGTCGAAAAGATTATCTTTAAAATTGTATCCCAGAAGCCTGTGAATGGTCTTTGCATCTCTGTGTGTTAATTCCGCCAGCCGCCTTGCAGCGCGTCCTGTTGGGGCTGCCAGGCTGATTTGTTTTCCAAGAGCTTTAAATACGGCATTAATCGACCTGATCAGGGTTGTTTTTCCGGTTCCAGGGCCTCCTGTAATGATTACCGCCCGATGAGAGAATATTTTTTCCAGAACATTAAGCTGTTCCTGTGAGAGCTTTATGGCCAGTTTTTTCAGAACTTCATTTGATATTTGTTCCGTGTCTATTCCTTGAAGTACAACAGGAACGGACAAAAGAGCTTTAAGCCTGTTTGCAAGGCCCGCTTCCGCCTGGTGAAGGGCTTTCAAATAAACGGCTTTTTTATCCCTTTTTTTATCCGGAACTTCTACTTTATTTTCAATAATTAGATCTCCGGAAGCTGAAAGATCTTCTATTGCTTCTTCAGTTGCTTCAGATTCTATTTGAAAAAGATTTTTGCAGCGTGCAGTCAGTTGATCCAGATAAGCGAAAACATGGCCCTCATTTGAAAATTGCTGCATAAGATGGATAATGCATGCTCTGGCCCTTTCCGGTTCATTTTCTGATTTTCCAAGCTTAAGCGCTATTGCATCTGCCATATAAAAACCGATACCCGGGATGTCGTTTGCCAGGCAATAGGGATTGCTTTGTATTATGTTCAGAGCATCCAGGCCGTATTCCTTTAGCAGTATAGCGGAATATGAGGTTTTTACTCCAGCGTCTTGAAGGAACTGCATTAAACTTCTTATTGCATGATGATCTTTCCATGCATTGCTGATAGAGGCTGCTTTTGTTTTTCCTATTCCTTCTACTTCAAGCAGTTTTTCCGGGCAGTTCTCTATTACATTCAGGGTGTCGGCTCCGAAGCGCTTCACCAATCTGCCTGCCATCAAACGGCCTATTCCCTTGATAATACCTGATTTAAGGTAATTTCTTATTCCTTCAACAGATGCCGGCAGAGTTACATCATAGGATTTGATTCTGAACTGCTGTCCGTATTTGGGATGGGTTTCCCACTCTCCCATTATTTTCAGCGCTTCGCCCGGACTTACTCCTCCCATGAAACCTACAACTGTAACAAGATTATCTGTGTTGCCGTGTTTTAATTTTGCAATAATATAGTGGGTTTCTTTGTTAAAATATGTAATTTGTTCAAGCTTGCCTTCAAGGGCGGTTAAGGGAAGGGACGTGTTCATTATTTTTTTGGATTTCTATTTATGGGTAACTATCCATTTGGCTGCATCTAAAAGATCTTCAGCCACGTGGTCAGGGAAAATCTTTTTTTGTGCAAGAATTTTTTCGGCATCAACCCCGTTTCCTGTTTTTACCAGAATACTGTGACCGCATCCTGCATTGCGGGCGCACATAATATCCTTTACGCTGTCGCCTGCCATAACAGAATTTGCAAGATCAATATTGTATGTTTTTTGGGCTCTGTGAATTAATCCAGGCTCTGGTTTGCGACAGTTGCATCTGTCTTCGGGGATATGAGGGCAGTAAAATATGTCTTTTATCTCTCCTCCGCCTGACTTAAACGCTGACTTCATCATGGAATGAATATATTCAAGGCCGTCTAATGATACCATGTTTCGGTTTATAACCGACTGGTTTGTAATTATGATAACGACAAAGCTGTTTAAGTTAAGAAGTTTTATCGCATCAATACTGCCTGGGATAAACTTAAATTCCGCCCAGCTCTTTATGTAATCAGGAGAATCCCTGTTTATAACACCATCTCTGTCCAGAAAAACTACATTTTTCAGCAATTTTTTAACTCCATTCAGCTATTCCGGTAACTATCTAAAACGTAACTTCTCAATAAATAGAGGCTTCAAATTTTATCACCTAAAGCCGGATTATAGAACCCCTACCCCCTACCCTTACTCTGCAACAATAAATGCGTCATTAAATCCTTTGTCATTAAGATATTTTTCATACTCTGCCGCCTGCTCAAGACTTGAGCATTTCCCAAGCCGTACTCTGTAGTAGATCACATCACCACCATCATATGTTATTATGTGAGCATTTCTGTATTGTTGAGCAAGTTTCCCCCTGAACCTTTCAGCATTTTGCCGGTCGCAGAATGCGCCGACTTGAAATGTAAAATTTCCTGCATAATAGTTCACAGGGACATAAGTCCGGCGTTTATCGGTTTTGGGTTCAGATTCTCCGGCAACACCCAGAGCTACGATTTTGACCTTTGCCGTACCTGATCTCACTATACCAATTTTTTTTGCCGCACCATAGGAAAGATCAATTATTCTGCCGCGGACAAATGGCCCGCGGTCATTAATTCTGACCACAATTTTTTTATTGTTAAGCAGATTATGTACCCTTACATATGTCCCAATCGGCAGAGTTTTATGCGCAGCAGAGATAGCATACATGTCATAAATTTCACCGTTTGCGGTTTTTCTGCCATGAAACTTCTTGCCATACCAGGATGCTTTTCCAACCTGCACAAAATCCTTTGCGTCATACAGTGGCTGATACCACTTGCCCATTACTTTGTAAGGCCTGAATGTCGGGGAAGTTTTTGGTTTGACAGGAGGTGATTTTACTGTGGCACATCCGTGGAATAAAAAAAGGAGAAAAGCGAAAACAACAAGAAAAGTAACGGAAGAAAAAAAAGTTGCGTTTTTTTCCCTATATTTTAAAGCCATTTAGCTACTTTCCTATAGCAATTTTCAGTACTTCCATCATCTGGTCAACAAAGTGGAATTGAATCTCTTTCCTTACCTTTTCCGGTATATCTTCTTCTAAATCCTTCTTGTTCCACTTTGGCATGATGATGGTTTTTATCCCGGCATGATGGGCGGCAAGAACTTTTTCCTTTACGCCTCCAACCGGAAGTACCTGACCTCTCAAGGTAATTTCACCGGTCATGGCAAGGTCTTTTTTTATTGTTTTGCCGGTCAGAAGAGATACAAGGGCTGTAAGTATGGTGACACCGGCGGAAGGACCGTCTTTGGGTATGGCTCCTGCCGGTATGTGTATATGTATATCAATTTTATTAAAAAAATCTTCGGAGATTCCGATTTCAGAAGCATTTGCACGGATGAAACTCAAAGCTGCCGTTGCGGATTCCTTCATAACATCCCCGAGCTGACCGGTTAAAGTAAGGCCTTTTTTCCCTTTCATGGATGTAGCTTCGACAAAGAGCAGCATACCTCCTGCTTGCGTCCATGCAAGCCCCATGGCTATGCCAGGTTTTGAAGGTCTTGCTCTGACTTCGGAAGTATAGTTTACAGGACCGAGGTATTTGTAGATATCTTTTATATTAATTTTTACTGCTTTTTTATCACCCTCGACAATTTGTGTTGCAACACCCCGGCAGATGGTTGCGATTTCGCGTTCAAGATTTCTTAAACCCGCTTCCCTTGTGTAGCCTGTGATTATATTTTTTATTGAAGCATTTGTGAAAGATATTTGAGATGAATTGAGACCATGTGCTTCGCGTTGACGAGGTATGAGAAAACGGTTTGCGATTTTAATTTTTTCATCCAGAGTGTAGCCCAGCAGATGCAAGACCTCCATCCTGTCTAAAAGAGCCGGAGGTATTGTGTCTAAAATATTTGCAGTAGTAATGAACATGACTTTTGACAGATCAAATGGCACATCAAGGTAATGATCTGAAAAAGAAAAGTTTTGCTCTGGATCAAGAACCTCCAGCAGAGCTGAAGATGGATCACCGCGAAAATCGCTTCCTACCTTGTCTATTTCGTCCAGCATAAAGACAGGATTGTTTGACTCGGCGCGCCGGATTCCCTGAATAATACGCCCTGGAAGTGCGCCGACATAGGTTCGCCTGTGTCCTCTGATTTCAGCTTCGTCCCTGACACCGCCAAGTGAGATTCTATGAAATTTGCGTCCTAAAGCTCTGGCTATTGAGCGGCCAAGAGATGTTTTTCCTGTACCGGGAGGACCTGCAAGACAAAGGATAGGGCCTTTTGATTCAGGCTTGAGTTTCCGGACCGCCAGAAATTCTATAATACGTTTTTTTGGTTTCTTTAGCCCGTAATGATCATTATCTAAAATCTTTCTGACCTTTTTTATATCTAACTTGTCTTTTGTGCTTTCATTCCAGGGCAGTGATGTCAGCCAGTCAAGGTATGTTGATGCCACAGTATATTCGGAAGAAGAAGGGTGCATTCGTGATAAGCGGTCAATTTCTCGTTCAGCCTCTTTAAGTGCTTCTTTAGGAAGATTTTTTTCTTTAATTTTAGCCTTGTATTCTTCAATTTCAACACTTGTTTCATCTTTTTCACCAAGTTCTTCCTTGATCGCTTCCATTTGCTGGCGGAGATAATATTCTCTCTGCTTTTTATCCATATCGCCTTTGACCTGGGACTGTATCTTGTTCCCAAGTTTAAGGATTTCCAACTGATAATTAACAAGACGTGTAACTTCTTGCAGTCGTTTTTTTATGTCCAGGGTTTCTAAAACTTTTTGTTTTTCTTCCAATGTTAAATTTATGATTGAAGTAATCATGTCTGCGAGAATGCCTGGCACCTGTATTGATTTCGCCATAGAAAGAATGTCAGGTGATAATCCCGGAGAGAACTCGACAATCTTAGTGAACAGGCCGATAAGGTTGGCCATAAGGGCATCGATCTCCTTGCTTTTTGTTTCTATATCCTGAAGATTTTCTACCCTGGCCTGCAGGTAAGGCTTTCCTTTTATAAAATCTTTTACTTTGAATCGGCCCAAACCTTGTACAAGCAATTGTGCCCTATTGTCTTCGTTTTTTGCCATTTTAAGGATAAGTGCGGTTGTGCCGAATTTATATAGATCATCAGGAGTGTATTTGCTTTTAACCTCTGAATTCTTGGATAGAATAAGTCCAATGGTTCTATCTTTAGACATTGCTTCATCTACCAGTTGAATTGATTCGCGCTGCATTATAACAACCGGCACAACCATTTTGGGGAATAAAGTAGCGTCAAATAGAGGAAGAATAGAAAGTATTTCCGGGAGTTCTCTACTTCCAAAGTCCAATGATGGTTGTTTATCTGCCATGTATACCTCCGGAGTCTGTTTCTTAAAACCTTAATTGTAACCTATAGACTTTCAGATAATTAATTTCACAAGGCTAGAAGGAGGAAGGCGTATTAGTTATACGTCAACGACTGATAACACAGTGAAATTATTTATCTGAAAGTCTATAACTTATTCCTCGGTGATTGGCACCTTATGTCTGATTGCAGGCGGCATTTTGGCAAGCCTGATCTGAAGAAAGCCGTTTAGATATGATGCCGTTACCTTATCAGTATCAATGGGTGCGGGAAGAAAAAGGATACGTTCAAATTTACCATACTGGATCTCCGCTAATCTGTATTTTGTGTTTTCTACGCGCGGCAATTCAGTACGATACCCATAAACTTTAACTGCCTTGCTGCTAATTTCTACCTCCAGGTTCTCTTTATTGACTCCTGCAATTTCAGCTATAATAATTATTTCTTCAGGAATCTCATAAATATCCATTTGAGGCTTCCAGGTACATTCAGAAAAAGAAAAAACAGGATTCATAGATCTGAACATGTCCTCAATGGTTTTTTCGATTTTGGAACCTAATTCATCAAAATTACCGCCAAATCGTATTTTGATATAATCCATTTTTGGCTCCCGCTTGTTACGGCTTATTAGATGTTTGTATATCAATTTAAGTTTGTAAAAAACTATCACGATAAGGCTAATTTGTAAAGAAAAGATATAAAAATGGAATGGATTGCGTTTTATATATAAATGCCGTATTGCACAAATATGATTAAAGGCCCCAGGGATTCATTCAGATTCATAATATGTTCTCAGTATTTTTTATATTTCGGCATTATGGGCATTTCTTTGCCCTATTTTAATTTATACTGTTATCATCTTGATTTTACCGGTTTTCAAATAGGACTCCTGTCTGCATTTAGAACGGTGATGATAGTTTTGTTCCCTTTATTTTGGGGGGCTCTGGCGGACCGCTTTCAGATCAGGAGACCGATATATATTTTATGCAATTTTGTAAGTACCGGGATATGGGCATTTTATCTATATACCACTGATTTCTGGTTAATGCTGGTTATTACCATATTTTACGGAATTTTTTACGCTCCCATTATATCTTTTCTTGAAGCCTTTACTATGGATGTGCTGGGCAAAGAGAAGAAAAGTTATGGAAAACTCAGGGCATGGGGATCAATTTCCTTTATTGTTATTGTAATAGTCCTCGGCAGGATAATTGATATTTTTTCAATCGAGATTATTATTGCTGTAATTCTTGCCGGCTCCCTGCTTCAGGCATTTATTTCCGTTAGAATCCCTGATGTTGTTATTTCAAAGAAGAAGTCTTTTACCCCCAAAGCAAAAGTTCTATTAAAGAGGCGTTTAACTGTCTTCCTGTTTTGCGCTTTTTTAATGCTTGTAAGCCATGGAACCTACTATGCTTTTTTTTCCATCCATTTAGACAGCCTTGGCTATGGTAAAACATTTATCGGAATTACCTGGGCTATGGCGTCGATGGCAGAAATACTTGTAATGATAAAGTCAGACAAAATATTCAAGCGTTTTTCCCTGGAAAATGTTCTGGTATTTTCATTTATGATAGCAACATTAAGATGGTTAATACTTTTCTTTGTAAAATCTCCGGCTTTAATCCTGATATCACAGCTTTTTCATGCTATCTCATATGGTGCATTTCATATAGCAAGTATATTGTATATTGATTTGCTAACTCCTGATGAAGCCAAAACTCTGGGGCAGGCAGCAAATAATGCTGTAACATACGGCCTTGGGATGACAGTTGGATTTCTCTTTAACGGCTATTTATATGAAAGCGTGGGCTCGTTTAATTTGTTTATAATAAGCAGTCTTATCGCTCTGTCCGGAGGTGTGATTTTTAAATTAGGGCTCGCTAAAAAATAAAAAAGCGTCCTCAGCACAGATCTGATAGAATCATTTTTTCAAGGAGACCTTTGAAAAAAGGTCTTTCATTCTTCGTAACCGTTCACGGAACGTTTTTCATTCACCTGCCTTGTCTCTCCGGGAGGCAACATGGATTGAATGAGTTCCTGATATTCATTTGTCCAATTCATTCGTTTGTAAATATACGCAAGACAGAGCTGTGTGTTTGTGTCATCCGGATAAAATTTGATGTAGTCTTTGATAACATCTATGGCTTTGTTCCATTCACCCTGTTCCTGATAATGTTTTGATAAAAGCTGTGTGCCCCATGGTTGCCGGAACTTCGGCGGAATGCGTTTCAAGAGATCACATGCCGCTGTGTTGTCACCGATCTGCAAGAATGAATAAGATAACAGTACCTGATATTTTGGAAGCGGCTGCTTGTGAACAATTTTTTCAAGCACCTCATTGGCCTTTTCGTAGTCCTTGCTCACGTAAAGATAAAAAGATGCAAGTTTGAACAGATTTTCTTCCGTGGGATTCCGGCCGGCCGACTCTTGCAATGCTTCTTCATAAACAGCCTGATCTATATGATATGCGCACGACACCATACTTTCCAGATAGGTTATATTCTTTGTCTCGCTGTAAACCCTTTTGTAAAAATCATACGCTGTGCGATAATCTTCTTCTATTTCAAATAGCTGTGCCAGTTTTGCAAGATATTCGTTATTAGACGGCTCTATCTTATTGAGCATAAAAAAGAGTTTTTTCGCCGATTGATATTCATGATCATCTAAATATATGTATGCCAGTTTGCGCATGATTTGCGGGTCTGACGATTCTGCAATCCCTCTTTTAAACCATTTTTTTTGTAAAACCGGATCATTCTGCCAGTACGAAATCTCTATGGCCTTCTTCATGTCCTCTGATGACAGCTTGCCCTTGCGCCATCTTGTTTCATATATCTTCAAGGCATCGAAATACCTTTTGTTCCAGACAAGAAAATCGACCACAAAGTCCTGTTTGCCTATATTCCTCGCAATCCTTATGACCCTTTCCTGATTCTCCCTGTTATCGGGATCTTCACGCCAAAAATCCATGGACACGTTGAACGCGCTGTCCATCAGTCCTTTGTCCTTCCATTCAAGCGATAATGCCTCCGAGCCTCTTTCAAGCCACCTCTTACGCAGGGTTCGGTCATTCTGCAACCATGCAACTTCCATTGCCACCTTGAGGCTATCTGCCGACAGTTCCCCCTTGCGCCATTTCTGTTCATATATCTTCAAGGCCTCGGAAAATCTTCGGTTCTGCACAAGGAAATCGACCACAAAGTCTTGTTTGCCTATATTCCTTGCAATCCTTATGACCCTTTCCTGATTTTTCCTGTTATCGGGATTTTCACGCCAGAGATGGAGAGATGCGTTGAGGGCGTCATCCAGCAGCTTTTTATCTTTGCAGCCGAGGGCACAAAGGGCTTCAACAGTATCTATTACCGACTCAAACTTGCCATTTTCCCAATAGATATAGACAAGTTGCGTCAGGAGCTTTTTGCTTTCGTCGCTTCCCTTATCCTTAATTGCAGCAAGCCTTTCAATACAGATGGATTCCGCCTTTATGTTAAACGCCTCGGCCTTTTTTTCATCTCCGGTTTTTTTATAAAGCCTGGCCAGGGAAAGAAAATCATCAAAAGTCTTCGGTGTTATCCGCGAAGCTATCTGCATGGCCGTTTCTTCATCCCCTAAGGCCACACAGACTCTGAAAAGTTCTCTTGTCAGTTTCGCATCGGCGCTAACATCTATGGCTCGCTCAAGCCACTTCTTCCTTTGCTGAATGTCACCGGTCCACCTTGAGACGGTGACGGCCTTCTTCATCTGTTCTTCTGTTAAATCTCCTGCTTTATATGCCTGATCATATAGAGCCAGCGCTTCATAAAGCCTCTGGTTTCCCAATAAAAAATCTATCAGAAAATTCCGGTTATCCTTTTTCTTGGCAAAAAAGATAACATCGTCCTGTCTTATTTTGCTTGCCGGGCTAAAACGCCAAAAGCCAATGGCCGTATCCATTCCGTCCCTCATGAGTTCGGGACTGATATATTCCAGGTCTAAAAGACGTTTTACAGTGGCCAGGAACTTATCGTAGTCTCCAATATAACGACAAAGTATGGAAATCCTGACCAATATCTCCTTTTGAAAATACTGATCATTCGTCGCTTTCAGGCTCTTTTCGTATGCCGCTATTGCTTCCTTGTACATGGAAAGCGACTCATAATAATGAGCAACCTTCACGTCTATAGGTTTGAGCAAATAGCCGCACACTGTCATGCCCGCAAGAATGATAAAAAAAGTGGCCTGGAGAATATGCTTTCTTGAATACATTTATTGAAGGTCCTCCCTGGCCCATTTCCATGAGACACCAAGGCGTTTTGCCTTTTTTTTGAACTCAAGCTTCTTGTCTTCAGACATTGGGGCATAATCCACGGCAAGAATCATTTTTTTGTCTCTTCTCAACATCTCCACTTTGTCAAGCAGCCACTCAGTGTTCGTGTCCATGTCCGTCCTTTCGGTCCAGCCCGAGTCCTCCTTTTGATAGAAAAGAGATTCTATAAATACACCGCAGATGTCGTCCCTTATATCATCATAAATGCCAAAGCCCCTGTTTATAATCATATTTCCAGGAATGCTCTTCTTTATCATTCGAATAAGACTTACGCCTTTGCTATGGATAAGCTCTCGCTTTTCGGGCAGTAGATTCCCAAGGATTTCAACATTATCCGCAGTATCCACAAAAACATTTTCAAATCCCTTTGACCGCAAAAACTCAATTTCCTTTTTTATTACATCCTCCCATTCAGGAGCTGATATATCCACGAGAAATGCCGGCCAATCCGCAACCTTCCGCACAACAGCTTGCGGAGGAAGGGAGGAAAGATGACCGGAGTTCATCTCGATTTCACAAAGGGAGACATACGCAAACGCTCGAGATATATCCCCTTTTACTTGCGCATATGGTGATATGATATAAATATCATCAGTCTTGTTGATCTCCACAAAGGGAAGATATGTGATTTCAAAGCCTGCCAATAGAGGCATCATGATGAGTCCGAAATTAAGAAGCCTGACCGGCTTTTTTAAAAATACCATACTCAAGCCTGCCAAGCTTTGAATTCAAAACAATCAAAGAGAGAACTGAGGAAACCATACACGCTATCATGAAGCCCAAACCGTAGTATTTCCAGCCAAGTTTTATGGAAACAACTGTGCACACAATATTCAAAATAAAAAAAACAAGTGCCAGCCATAAAATGGAATCATAATCATCAAGATATTGTATCAAAAGAATACAGAAAAACCAGAAGGCAAAAAATATAGTTCCTATCATAAGATAATGAAATACGAAGGGATTTGTCCATGGGAGGGGAATAATAGCTGTGGATACGAAAAAAAGCGCCACAATAACAACACCGCCGTGCACTAATAAAATGCGCAGCATAATATGCCTTACAGAGTGAACAATGTTCACCTTTTCCATGGATAATTCCCGAAAAGGAAAATTGTTTAACAGTTTAAATATGAATAACCGGAAGGGATTTCTGATTTCCTTTTTTATGCCCCTGTATACTATGAACGTCGCTATCATCATCAGGCTGATAGCCACAAAAAATGGAAAGTCATATTGAGGCGAATACCGGAAAAAGGGATCAACAATGGATTTGCCCGCGGTTTTCGAATACCAGAAGATAGGCTTATCTATCCAGAAACCCAGGTTGACTAAAAATAAGGCCAGTCCAGGCTTATACGCCTTGGGACGCATAAAAAATCCCCAATCCATCATTACCGATTCCCGCAGATAGAGCTTCAGGATAAAGGCATATCCGCCTACAATGGGAATGGTAATACCTGCAATAAAAATAAGGGTAAGCCCCTGGATATCGCTTGTGCCTGTGAGCAAAAGAAAACCGATGCTTATGCCCATGCCTGTTACGAACAGCCAAAAAGTAAGACGATCCTTATCAAGGGAATTTAATACACTGACAATGCACCACAGGAGTGATAGAAGAGTTGTAAGGACAACAAAGGTTATTTTGTAATTGGCAGTGACTGAAGACAAAGAAAAGATGACAGCAGATGAGATGAACATGGATAAGGATCCCATAATGACAGATGATGCTATCAGGGCGTTGAAAATGGAATCAGTTCTTCTGAAAAAAAGTTCGTCCGCTAAAAAACGGTTGAGTACAGTATATACAGGAGATGAAATGACTAAAGAAAGACCCGTTGCATAGGTAATCACAAGAAAAAACAGCGTTGGGGACTTGCCGGTGGCAAGATTGACCAACAACCCCATCACAGCCAGGCAGGAAATGGTCAGGAACCAGGGCCCGACCGCCTGGCTTGCCTGCTCGGTTTCCGTCATGAGAAAACTGGCAAGGTGTGGCCGTTTAATGTGTTTCTTCAGCAAGAATGAGATTCCCGCCATTAAGTTCCTCCTGATATATATTAAAATACTGCTTGATAATTAGGTCTTCCCGGTAAAGCTGCTCTATCCGCTTTATCCCGTTTTCCCCGAAATCGTTTGCCAGTTTCCCGTCCTTGAGTATCTTCACGGTAGCAGCGGCAATTGCCTGCACATCCCTTATTCTTGCTACAATTCCTGCAGGGCCTATGCTGTCGTCAATGCCATATACAAGCTCATTGCATGCTCCCACATCCGTTGTCACCACGGGAATTCCGCAGGCCATGGCCTCCATCACCACAAGAGGCATTGCCTCTTTAATGCTCGTCAAAACAAGGACATCCATCTTCTTGTAATAATCAAGGACATCCGCTATTCCGGTAAAAGTAATGGTGTCATTCAATCCAAGTATGTCAAGGAGTTCGGTGCATTCCGTGTAATACTCCGGCTGGTTATCGGTCGGCCCGATAATCCATGCCTCCACTTTTTGATACTCCTTTTTGACTATTGCCATTACCTGCAGGAATGTCTTGATATCTTTTACATTATCAACCCTTCCCACAAAGCCGACCATCCTGGGGTCTTTTGTGCAACGGCTGCACCTTGCCTCTTTAAAACGAGCGACTTCGATTCCATTCGGCACGACCATGATCTTCTCCGCCCTGGCCCCATATTCGACTTCAAGGTACTTATTCCCCTGAGAGAGTGTGATGATTCGGTCGCAGGAATTGTATTGCCATAGGCATATGGCCGAAAAAAAATCAATCCACATCTCTTTTAGGTAAGGGTCCTCCAGCCAGCCAGCCTTCAAGAGTTCCATCTCTCTTTCCTGAAGGTATATTCCATGTTCGGTGATAATCGATTTTTTCCCGTCAATGGCGGATTTCAGACATGCCAGCATGCCGGCATATCCCGTACTCGGCGCGTGATAAATCTTTGAGGCTGGTAGCTTTTGATAAAGGGAAAGTAATCGAAAAAGGATGAGATGAATACTGCGGTGGGCATAGAAATACTTCAAAAATCCCGCGCTCTCCCTCCTCTTCTCATAGATCCTTGTAAGAAGGGCAAATGCGGCTTCGTCCTCAAGAAAATTCCTGAAAATTCCAGGAGTTTCATTGTTGACAAGATCCCTTATAAGAGAAAGACTTCCTTCAGAAAGGACCCCTTTCCTCCAATCCATCATGAGCTGATAGATGCTGTCGGAGATGCTCTGCCATTTTTTCCGTGAGAGCTTCGAAGAGGGATGTTTTTCTATTTCATCATAGTCAAACAAGACAAATTCCCGATATGACAGGACGTTGTCGGGAAAGCTGTATTTCCGTTCCTCAGGCTTTTTTTCCTCGGGGATCAATGCTACTATGGAAAATGTAAACTCCTTCATTTTTTCCATGAGCCATTGAATCCAGGAAGAAACTCCGCCGGTAACATACGGGTAGTTGCCTTCTACAACCAGGCAGATGTCTGAACCCTTTTCCATGTGTGTGCCGCCTCTTTGACTTTGTCGGGGATATATGCGCCTTCAGTCGTTTCAATAGTTTTGTAAATGCGATTAAACGGATCAAGCTCCCCATGCGCCAGCGCGAGCTCAAACTCGTAAGGGATCCATTTTTGCATTTGCAATAGACAATCCCCTTTTTCTTGCACTGCCTTATAGATATTTCTTGCCCTTGCAACCTCTCCTGCCTCGAGAAGGTACCTCACGCTCAAGAGGGCATTTTCTTCAGAATCTTCCCGCTCAAAAGCACGAACCGCCCAATGGCAGGCCTTTCCCTGATAAAATGGCTTCATGATGGAATCACACAGATCAAGGTAAGGAATTTCGTGGTAGAGATTTGCAAGCCTGCGCATTGTCCCGGCATCCGTGTTCTCTGCGCTCTCAACGGTATTGATGTCTGCAAGAATCCGATCGAGTTTTTTTGTAAGGATATCTATGGCCATAAGTACCATATTTTCACGAGAAGCGAGTCTTATGATATTTCGCAGAATTACCGCTTTCATGACCGTCCATTCCATCTCATCAATTCTCGAAATCAGTCTTAATGCCTGATCCGCATTGATTCCGCGAAGAAGAAAGGCCTCCAATACAGGGATTACCCGGCCTTCGTATTTCTTTTTCAGTACCGCAAGTATATCCTTGTCCACCCTGTCAAACATCTCAACCCGTACAGGATATAAAGGATACAGGCGAAAAAACAAAACGATACACAGAGAAATAACCGGCCCTGCCAAAGGGATAACAGCGAGAAAAACCAGAAACTTCATCAATGCCTCGGAGATCATTGTCTTACCAAGGGAATTATCGTGCTTTATCAATCCGTTGACTATCAGGTAAACGATCAGGATTGAGAGCCCGTAAGCAGACAGAAAAGAGAGCAGATCAGGCAAATCCGAGATTCCATTGATGAGGAAAAAATAGACTGTAACCTCCGTAATGCACCAGCAGCACAATAGTAATAGAGAGAAAAAGTTATAAATCATTAGTAACCCGTCTTGTCCGTGGCTTCAATTTCAAGTTGTGGCTCCACAACTTTTAATCTGTCAATAATGAAAGGAAGACTGCTTTCATCGGTCATGGACAAAAAAATGAGTATTTCTTCCTCGTTAAGCATAAACATATCGTCATAGATTCTCAGGCCGGAGGATATTTTCCTCATATCCGCTTCACTCATAATTCCCTTTATCCGCAAAAGAACAAATGGAAGCTTGTGTTTCTCGTGGCTGGATATGGTCTCATCAAGGACTTTTCGAGCAACGGACGGCCGATATACTGTAACAGAAGTAAATGCGCTCAGATGTTGAAGTTTTTCTCTGTAAAGACGTTTTTCCAGCAGATATCTTGTCCAAAAGGCTGTTAGCTTCAAAAGGCCTACAAGTTTCTCAGACATATTGATAAATCTGATCTCTTCGATCAGCAGGATATATATAAATTCGTTTGAAACAGAAAAAATCGGAACAGCCATAATAAGGCGCTGATCTATTTTCTTGGGGATGATTATCTCTCTCTCCTGCATCAAAACCCGCATGATTTCCGGCATCTCCTTACTCTTCCATTTCATGTTTTCAGGCAGAGTTGTAGCGCCAAAGGATGCGACCCTTTTGATGCCCACTTTCATATCAGGTTTGTAAAAGGCCGATTTTTCCACATGACAGTACGTGTAAAGAATATGAAGTATTTCGTTAAGAAATGTCTCGTGATCTTCAATAATACCTATTCTTCGAATAGCCTGATACAGAATCCTGGGAGATTCCACTTCAGTCAAGACCTGCTCAAGCACATCCTGCAATCCCCTGTCTTTTTCAGACAGCTCAATGAGAAGTCTGTCCATCCGTTGTCGCATAACCGCATTGGCAAGGCTGGTCTGGGTTATCTTCTGCTCAACGGCAGTCCTTGTGATGCCTGTCAGAACAAGACCCGTAACAAAAAAACTGGCTTCCACGTAGTGCAGGGAAAGAAAGACAAGCACCTCGCCTTTTACGACCAAAGAGATGATCGCGCTGGCGCCGATGGCAGCAGCGGCAATGCCGTTTATGCCGTAATAGAGCGCAAAAATAAGGCTCAAAAATGAAACCAACAAGTACACAAGGCCTTCGGAGATTATGCCCTGATAGTAAATAAGCCCAACTACCCCATAGGACAATATTACCTCGACAAAGACTATAAACGGCTTCTTATCTATCTGTTTCATATTGCAATCCAATACCGGAATATTGTAAGTTGTGAATGGTAAGCTTCAAATCCACGGCTTACAACCATCAGCCCTGTTTTGAAACCACATCCCATCCCTAAAAAAGAATCTCAACGCCTACATTGGTCCTCCATTCCCCGGTGTTATCCCATTTCTCCTCCCGTTTTTTTTCCCGATCTACTCCTCGGTAAACACCTAAACGATACTCCGCGCCTCCCCTGATACTGACATTTCTGTTAAGGTGGAAATCAAAAGAGCATCCCGGAGAGAAGACAAATCCTGCCACTTTGTTATCTTTTTCGTTATCTATGCTATCTATGCTATATAAAGAGTGGTCTTCTGCCCAAAAAAGTCCCAGTCCAATTTTGAAGTTAATGTGATCAGAATACTCATCTGAAACAGGATATAACAAACTGAAGGTGTACGAAGGCATATAAAAATGCTTGGCAATGTAAACCCTCTTATCAACATCCTCCTCATGTCCATTCTCCTCATGTCCATCAATCACGAGCATATTAACTGTGTGATGCAGTACTATCTTTTTAACAGATAGATGCTTGTCAATGGTGGCGCCGATATTAAATATATTCATATAACCCTGACGACAATCTGAATACAAATGATAATCTGAATACTCATACTTGCATGATCCTGTCAGCATATCGGAAAATTCATAATCAAAGCGAAGAAAACCGCCTTTTTTCAGGCTGAATTCATCCATCAGCGCAGTGACTTCTCTTTCTACCTCGTTATAGTATCCCTTGATTTCCACAAAAGATTTTTTTATTGGATTAAAGGTCGTTTTAAAGCTTGCACCTGCATCGCCGTCATCAGTGATGGAAAATAACAGCTCAACAGGAAATTTTCTGGAGAAACCACTCATGCCCACGGAAAAAAAATCTCCACCGTCCATCCACAGATATGATGTTGTAAGCCGGTTGTTTTTGTATATGGGAATTTCGCCGGAAATAGAACTCCAGGGGATTGCTCCATATCCCTCTAGATCCACGATCCCGGCATCTACATTAATTCGGGGAGCATAGTGTCTTCTGATATTTGCTATTTTCTTTCGAGCAAGGTCTCTTTCGTAGGGTGTATAATAAACCGACTCTTCCACCCCCCATAGAATCCTTAATGACTTTCTCCATTGCCCTTCCATGAGATAGATATCTGAAATAAGAAGTTGATCATCCTTTGAATCCGCAAAGGGCTCTATTTCGGATATTGCCGTATCAAGTTCTTCCCTTTTTACATGAATTTGGGCATTGAGGAGCGAAATACGTCTTTTGTCGTTGTCATTCAGGCTATTGATATCTTCAGGTCTTATCTTTTTCAGCAGGTTCCTGGATTCATCAAACCTCTCCATGCCGATAAGGAGTTCAACAAAATCAAGAACAAGGGGAATGGATTTGGGATGTTTTGCAATGGCGGCCTTGTAGCCTTCATACGCTTCGTTGCGCTGTCCCGATTCTTTAAGAATATGCAGGCGTTGTCTTTCTCCGATGTCTGCCATTGCAACTTGAAGACAGAAAAATGTCTCTATGATCGAACAGATAAGAATGAATTTAAGGGTTTTTGACTTCACGAATTCCTTACCATTATGTAGATCCTCAAATAATTGAGTCACCGAGCTGTCGAGTTGTCGAGTAAGGAAACAATTACTGACAATTCAACATGATACATTGGGCGATCGTAAAAAAGCACCCTTGAAATCAGCAGGCAAAAAATCATCTCTAAGTCTTTTCCAAACGAGTCGAAATTACTACTAAATGATTTTCAGATTGATGTCAAGCGAGTTTAAAAAAATAATATAAAATTACCCATCTATCTTGTAATTGGAATCATTTTAAGACATCGTTTTTCAAATGTGACTATATGACTGTATCCAGCCGAAATAAGCAATGGCAATGCCTTGTCATAATGCTGACCAACGCTCTCAGGCTTATGCGCATCTGACCCAAGAGTAAAAAAAATCCCCTTTTCAAAACATTTTTCTATAATTTCTCTGGAAGGATAAGCCTCATTGACCGGATGATTATATCCGCTTGTATTAAGCTCCAATGATAAATTCTTCTTTTTTATCTTTGATAATATCTCATTTATTTCTTTATCAAAATTTTTTAAAGGCCTCCTTCCAAATTTTTTCAACAAATCAAAATGACATATTATATCATAATAATTATAATCCAGCATTTTATCAAACTTTTCAAGGTAAAGGCCGTAAATATAATCTGTGTCATTTTCTCCCCGGCTCCATTGCGAGCCATGACTTACTACGTTAATGCCATCAAGAAAATGCAGAGAACTTCCAATAACATCAAATGAATACATCCCCACAATATCTCTGATAAGATCAGTATGCTCCAGACAAAAATCAACTTCCAGGCCGGCTTTAACATCAATAATGTTCCTGTATTTATGTTTAAAAAGCTGAATCGCCTGAAAATAAAACGGGACCTCGCCGGGTGTCATGGAAAGCCTGTTTGCAGGCTCAGAAATAATCAGATGATCCAGAAAGCATATCTCTTTTAAGCCTGTATCCACGGCTTTTTGTATGTATGCTTCCATTACACCTTCTGCATGGTTGCAAAGGGAGGTATGTACGTGATAATCGATCATATAAGTTCAGGGGGTTTACGGTTCACGGTTGTCGGTTTACAGTTAACTGTGTTATGTTTTGATCAACCGTTAACTGTAAACTGACAGCCGTAAACGGTTACTTGTAAGTTTATAAATGACATGATATAAATTTAAATGTCAAACAATAACGATCAACAATTCTAACAGAAGGGCGCTTAAGTGCTGGCTCATTAAGAGATTTAGAGGTATATTCCCAAATGGGAAAGTTATTTAAAACTCAATCCTGAGTCATTGAAATTATCTTGCCTACGTTCTTTACGAATGAGCGATTACCATCAGGGTGCGAGATCGTTCGAGTACACACTTCATGACCTGTTGGAGAGTTTCAGGGTCAAGAGCTCCAAAACTTTCGTCAAGAATTACCAAATCGGCATTTTGCAAAAGCGCACGTGCAATATATACGCGGCTGCGTTCACCGTGAGACAGCCGCCAGCCTGTCTCTCCCACCACCTGAAGGATTCCGGCAGGCATTCGGTCGAGCATGTCTCCAAGACCTAGTTCTCGACAGATATCCTCTGCTTCCTGAAAATCTTTTCCTTGAGGCGGCCAGCCTCGGCCCATGAGCAGGTTAAATGCAAGTGTACCCGTAAATACATAATTTTCGTGAAACTGGGGGGCACACGCTACCAATCGGCGCCACCCTTGTGAACCGAGCGTGGAATGATCAAACCCACGCAAAAGGAGCAATCCTGATTCAGGCAACCGCAGACCGGTCAAAAGAGAAATAAAGGTAGATTTTCCGCCGCCGGAAGGTCCTTCCAAAAGCAGGCGGTCTCCTTCCTGAATAGAAAGATTGCAGCCTCTCAATACCGGACTGCCCTGTCGCCGATATCGAAAGACAAGATCATGGGCATGAATTACTTCCGGAACTGTCCTGGCTCCTGCTTTAACATCGCGGGGAGGAATTGCAAAAACCGTTGCGTCACCTGCCTTTTTGCGGGCGGCAGCTTCAAAAAGAGGTTTTGCCTTGCCCCATGCAACCGCCGCGTCAGCGAGCTGAAATATACTAACCGACAGCGTGCTAAAAGCCTGAAAAGCAAGCAGCACTCCACCAACTCCTACAGCAATTAGCGCCACTGAATCCTGACCGGATACAAAGGCTGGAGAAAGGCCCGCAATGCCTGCCACCAACCAGCCGCGGGAAAGAAAGACGGACAAAAATATTGAGACTCGATCCATGGATTGTGAAAGTATCAGGTAGTCCTCAATGGCATGGTCTTCACCCTCGTGAAGACATTCCGGACGCCCCTGAACCAGTCGAGTTCTGTGCCCCACCATCTGCTCCACCAAATCATGGGTCATCTCCAGGCGGGAACCTGTCCAACGCTTTCTATGCACGTAATACCGCCACCCTATAGCCAGAGATATCATCACCCAGACCAGAAGCAAAACAAGGTGAAAAGTTCCTCCAGCGCCCATTAAAATCACACCCCCGGCTGCCACCAAATCGACCAGGGCAATAAAGGCATAAATACCACCATGTAATGTTGCAGAGGCCAGCACGTCGGATTCCACGACACGTCCGATCTGTTGTCCTACTCCCTGACGTCGCATCTCCTCTGGTTCAAGTTTCAATGCGCCATATAGAAGTCGCTGCTTGAGTAGTCTCACCACACCGAGGCCGAACAGCCCTTGCCACCATCCAACCGTGAGCTGCAGAGGAACCAGAGTGAACAGGAGCAGCGCCCATGCTATGAACCATCCATGGTCCAAACGTCCATCAAGGGCTCCTCGTCCCACAATCCACCACGCCAGCAGTAAAAAGGAATACTCCACAAGGTGTATTCCGAGAAAGCCAATGCCCCGTGAGAGGATGCCGGCCCGGGTGAGCTGTCTCCTGAAGCTTGTCCCGGGAGAGAGGCGCAGCATCCAGCATCCGCTTCTTCGCACAGGGCTGATATGTTCACGGAGAATTGCTGTTCGTGCCCTTTCCAAATGTTTGGAGTCGATACCGGCGTCTGCAAGGAGTTGGTCCACTCTATATGCATAGTGTTTTTCCGTCTCAAAGGAGAGAGCAGCGCGTACGTCTTCCAGTTTGGTACAAAATATTTCAAGTTCCGGACCGAGCAGCTTCAAAGTTTTGCCCCTGGCGCCGATCAAGGCCAGGAAGCGCGGATTACCTTCATATTGCAATCTCAACAAAGCAGGCCCTCCCTGGCGAAGGAAGCGCTCCAGCTCGCCATAGGATACTTCAACCGGTTCGGCCTCCAGGCCGATAGCCGAAGCAGCATCCTCAATCCATTGCCCCAGCCTCTCCCCATTCTCTTTAATCAGACTTTGTGGCAGTGTTGGTAGTTCAATCCTTTGTTGGGCAGAACGGTTCATCCTGGCCAGGGCAACAATGGCTTCGCCCAATCTTGATATAGGCCAACTCTGACGGTCAAGATGCCTTAACACCTCCTGCCCTCCTCGGCCTGGCTTTCTTTAATAACCCCATCTTCCATCCTTATGTGTCGCCAGCGTTTGTCTGTCCGGAAATCTGTGCGGATTTTCTTTTCAGCATCCATCAAAGTTCGGTATCGTGAATCTGATTTTTCAAGCAGAAAGCAGGGCCGACCGTCTTCGATAATTCGGCCTCTGTCCATCACAATTACTCGATCAAAGTCTTTGGTCTCGCCTACGTCATGGGTAACACACAGGAGGGTGGCATCTCGCCACCACTGTCGCGCATGGAGGAGCAACCTTTTGCGTTGCCCATAATCAAGTCCGCGAAGGGGTTCGTCAAGAATAACCAGACGGACTCCCTGTCGAAGCATTGCACGCCCCAGTCTTACTCGCTGACCCTGTCCACCGGATACAAGACCGCCGCTCTCTCCCAACACAGTTTGCAATCCGTCAGGAAGATTTTCCAACACATCCCTGAGGTCTGCGGCATCAAGTGTTTGAGAAAATGATTGAAAGCCGTCTTTCGAAGAACCATATTGAAGATTTGCAAGAAAAGAACGGTTCCAGAGTTGCACCGCAGGATCCACCCATGCGGTCTGCTCCCGGAGTACATGAAGACAATCTCCCTCCAAAGGTTTTCCGTCCGCCAATACCCTGCCTGATGTTGGCCTATGCCAACCCAGGAAAAGTCCCACAAGGCTCGATTTACCAGCGCCCGATGAACCAACGATTGCCACCTGGCTCCCTGAATCAATAGAAAGGTTGATTTCCTGAAGGATGATGTGACCTCCTGCAAGTATGCTTGCCTGTTCAATACGCAGGGTGACGCCGCTTTGGGATTTTTGTTCTGTCTTGTCATTTTCCCTTGTTTGATTTGCCTCCTCGGGCGCTCCCAGCGGTTCAAAGAGCCGAAGAACCACATTGCGCATAGCAGGATATTGCCGGGCAAGATGGGCCACATTTCGTCCTTGAGCCGGCAAGGAAAGTGCCCAGTATACAAGAAGCATAACACTGCCCATCTGGCCGCTCCTGTCCATGTGGGAGTAAAGGAGCCATGCAGCCAGTCCAAATCCGGCAATTGAGAGAATGCTCTCCACAGCCACTGAAGAGCGTAAGAATTTTACCCCTGCATGCATCCACTCTGAAAGCATTGTTTCGTGCTCTTTGCGCAGGGAACGTTCTGCGCCATGAGTGCGCACCGGCACCAGACCCAACAGGGCATCCAAGTAGAAGCGGGTCAATGCTCCACCAAGAGTGCGAAGCTTCAGATCTCTCTCTGCGAGCAGTGGCTGAGCGGAAAGAGGAAGCAAAACAGCCAGAATAGCCACAATTATAGCCGTCAAAGCTCCTGATGGATCTATCCAGGCAATCCCCACTGTAGTCAAAGCCAGGGTAAAAGAGGAGCGGATCAGTCTTCCCCCAACGGACGGAAGGATGCGCAGCAAGTGTACGCTGTGACAGCGTTCCGCCATGTCCGAGATGAGACGACTATGGAAATACTGATCTCCCAGGCGCGGAATTTTCTTTTGAAAAGCAATGCGCAGACGGGATTCCAGATGTCGTCCGAGACGCCACAGACCGGAAATAACAGGCAATTCAAGTAAAAACATTGACAGGAGAAAAAACAGAAGAACACCTACGGCTATTACACGCTGTTCATTGGTTGCAAGCATTCCGCCCATGTCCATAAAACCTCTAAACAGCACCGCCTCAAATACCAGTCCGGCAGCCGACAGGATCAAGGCGGATGTCAGGAATACAGGGGCAAGCAGGCCGTCTGAAACAAGCATCCTGAGGAACTCTCTTCCGGGTCTGCTCGGTGGCTCATCAATAGCGGCAACCAGTTCAGGTGAGAGGGGCAGCGAGTCTTCTATAACCGGTCCTTTTTCCGGAGCAACTATGGATGGATGTTTCGCCTTCAGCCCTTGTATGCGGACAAGAACCGCTCCCCGCAGGAACAGGTGATTATCCTCCTTATTAGAGGTCGTCTGGTTCGGGAATATGGTCCAGTACTTGGCAGGTATGGTATTAAATGGGCTATCGGATTCGTGTCGGCTGCGGTCAAAAAAACCTTCCAGCACCTTGCAGGCCTGGGCGCCCCGTTTCAGGCTGCGTGAGTCGACCAAAAAATCGGTCAATCGGGTGGCAGCTTCCAGAGCGGCAAAGGAGCGCCACTTTAAATCCGATAATGCAGTATCAATCAGTCCATCGGCTATGGATTTTGATATGACAAGGCGTGTGAGCCGTTGGAGCAGAGGCATGCAAAACCCGTCACTTTCCGTCCATTCACGACAGTCTTTGGCAGGTATCGGCATGGTATGAATATAGAGTTCGCCCAGAAACTGTTTCAAGGCGGGCCAACGTCGTCCGGTGCCAGGATCCATTAGTTGAACATGGCGGCCGCATCGGTTCCAGACAACCACAAAGTGAGTCAAACCACTTTGCTGGAGAACCACGGCAATGGCCGGCATGTTTTGAGCCTCAGAAAGCAATATATGGTCAACCGGCACTATGATCTGTTCCGCTTCAAGACCGAGCTGGTTAGCCATATCCTCCAGCGTATCAATGGAGGTTCCGTCTACATCGGTCTGGCATGCCTCCCTGAGACGGCCATAGTTTGCGTTAATGCCAAATCCGGCAAGCAATGATTTGAGACAAGCGGGTCCGCAGTCCATGGCCGAAGTCTGTACAACCTCCGGCACAATGAATCGTTTATGCTTCCTCGCAGGGGCGTTCACTGTGCGTCCCTTGTTTCCATAGCAGTATCCGGAAGAGACGTATCTTGACGTGAGAACAGCCTGCCCGCTGCGCGGAGAGCGAGCATGGCAGGGGAAATGCGCTCTACCTCGATCTCAATTGTGCCGGGCAAGCCATGCTGAACAGGGATGAGTGATACCTGCTCATCATTGATGCTCAATTCTACACGCACCAGACCATTGCGTACCTCACAGGCCGTTCTTTCCACGGTTGCTGCAATGGCTCCATACTGTGCCCAGGGAAAACCATGCAGCCTGAACCACGCGCTCTGACCGGACCGGATGCGGCCCAATGCTGCTGATGGAGGGAAATCAGCGATAATCTTGTATGTCCCGTAAGGTATCACTGTCGCCAGACGAGCTCCCTTTTGAACAATCTTGCCGATAGAAATCTGTGCTACCTCTCCGATCCTGCCGGTAATGGGAGCGCGAATACTGGCCTGATCTATTTCGTATTTAAGCCTTTCAATTAATCCGGCAGAGGCAGCTATGTACCCTTCGATTTCGCTGATTTCGCTCATCACATGGTTTAGCGCGGCCTGTCGGTCATTTTTCTCCGAATTCAATTTAAAATGCAATTTTTTTGTGTAAAATTCAAGGCTCTCAACTGCAGCTCGCTTGCATGCGGCTTCGGTATCTGCTTCATCCTTTTTGGCCTCAAATATCACACCACGGGCAAAAAGGCTGCTTGATCGACCTGCCTCCTTTTCAGCAAGCTGTGCCACGCTTTCCGCCTCCCGAAGTCTGGCCTTTGCCTCATCAATCTCAGCTAAAGCAGCGCTGTTTGTGTGGTTCAATGCTCGCTTACGTGCGGCCAGTTCTTCCCGCAAGGCATTGGCTTGAGAGGTAAAAGCGGCCAGGCGCATACTTTCTTCCTCAAGCTGTCGCTTCAGAGGCTTAGCGTCGAGCCTGGCAATTATTTCTCCTTCTTCAACCACCTGCTCAAGTTTAAGATTTATCCATACCACCCGACCGTAAATTAACGCCTCAACAGGATGAGGCAAACGGTTTATCGCAAACCGTGCAATGTCTGTTTTTTCATATACAGACACCCGGCCGAATGCAAACCACGCTCCCCAGGCTGCAAGAAGTACCGCAGCCAGGCATATAACCACAATGCTCCAGCGAAATCCGTCTGCATGCAGGGACCTGGCTGACCGAAAAAACGACCCTGAATCAAGGCCGTTTTGTGACCCTCCTCTGATTTTAGTTTTTGTCTTCAATGGTTTCCCTGCATAGCCATATATTGTAAGCGGACCTATGCTCTGGATAAAAAAACCCCGACAAAATCCTCATCACAAAGAGCCTGTCGGGGTTGGGAATAGTGCCCTGTTTTACTTCGTTCTTCCAGGCAGTTTACGTACAACACCAGCTTTAATACCTGTTTTAACCTTCATTTCACTTCACCTCCCTGTAATTGTTTGTTGTTGTTTTTCGCCCTTGCATCACATATGACATTCAAAGCCTTGTTCATATTCTTTTTGAAACTCCAATAAGCAAAACAAAAACCATTTTCTGTCTCACTTTATTAGACACTACTGCATGAGAAGTTCCAAAAAAGCTTATTTAGAATCACCAAAAGATTCACCTGTCAATAATAGGTAGGGTCATCTAATACATCATTTGTGTACCCAGCTTTAATAACTGATCTGGACATTATCACCGCCAGATCCAAAGGTCAGCTACTTTATTTGTGTACCCAGCTTTAACACCTGTTTTAACCTTCATTTCGCATCACCTCCTTCCTTGTAAATTTTTTCCGTTGTTTTTCGGCCTTGCATCACATGTGACATTCTAAGAACTATTCATACCCTATTTACTTTATCCCCCAAAACATTCACCCGTCAATAGGAAAATAACGAGAAATTGCTGAATTGCCGAGTGTTTTCTTGACAGGAGAAAATATAATAGGTTATGCTTAATTAAGTGATATTCATAATGGATATCGCTAACCAGTACAAAAAAAGAGAGAGGATGGTAAAATGAAAAAAAAGAAAGAAAGTAAAAAAACGGAAAAATCTGGGAAAAGGGTAAGAACGCAAATACGTGCTGGAATGAATAAAGCTCAACTAATTGATGCGATAGCGAGTGAAGCGAACTTAACTAAATAGCCCAATTAAAGTAAGGGTCACGGAAATAAATACTCATCCAAATATTGAGCTTAGGAACGGTGACGAAATAACTTCCTCAAGTAGGCGTATAGCCTGGTAGGTTGGGTTGAGGAACGAAACCCAACGTCAACAATTACACGAAATTGCAAAATGATTGAGAGAGCATTATCGGTGCAACAACCATATTTTGTTGGGTTTCGCAAACTCAACCCAACCTACGAGCTGCTTGCTCTGCCCATACTGATGGGCTTGCTCTATAATGGCTTAATTGTCAAGCATTAATTCAAGCTTTGACACCGTGCTTTTGACACCGTGCTTTAAACTCGCTACATAATGACACCGTGCTTACATGTATAGAAGATATGACAAATTCAGACAAAAAACAGATCAAAAAGTGGGTTGAGACCTGGAAACGTGCGGGCAGGGCTCTGGATGAGGTAAAGCGCCAGGAGTTACGCGCATATGACTATTCTAAAAATCAAGACATGGTTGACAAGATGCTGCAATGGGCGGTTGACCATCAAAAGGTTCGTCTGACCACTGGACTGGCTGAACAGCAACGCCTGTTTATGAAGATGAAGAAGGCTATTTGTTAAAAGGTGGGAGGAAAACTTGAATTCACTTTTTCAAGCAGGTTTGGAATTACAACAATTCATAATGGAAAAAAATGGCCGTTTTGTTTTATCGGAGGGCTGGCAGTAATCCGGTGGGGTGAAATTAGCGCCTCAACAGGATGAGACAAATGGTTTACCGCAAACCGTACTATATCCGTTTTTTTCATATACAGGCACCCGGCTGAATGCAACCACCCTCCCCAGGCTCCAAGAAGCACTGCAGCCAGGCATATAACCACAATGCTCCAGCGAAATCCGTCTGCATTCAGAGATCTGGCTGACCGAAAAAAGGACCCGGAATCAAGGCC
>Ga0255427_1032_pt1 | contig 33438 bp, 30 predicted proteins | sample ANMaggSeSYBR02D9_FD_182671 | JGI IMG/M metagenome (GOLD analysis project Ga0255427, IMG submission 182671) | Sediment cell enrichment communities from methane seep in Santa Monica Basin, California, United Staets - ANME aggregate JGI... | ecosystem: Environmental > Aquatic > Marine > Cold seeps >... | reverse complement strand
CGGCATATCTTTAACCATACCTGCTTTTATAGGGTTTTTATGTATCTATCTCACTAACTGCAGAAGATGGCTGTCATTACAGACAAGAATCGACTTGAACCTTCCCTTGAAAAGCTGACCATCAAGCCCCATGTCTCCTGTTGTATCTCTGAGTATATATGCTGTTCAGATGCCTCATGCATCTTGAAATATTTGCATCAGGAGTTTGCAGCAGGATATGATAATAATTTGTCATTAAACAGTATGCCGCTATATTTACATTCCACATTTCAGATATTTCAATCAGCAGATCAATAAACATTAAATAATCATATCTATCTGAAAAAAATGGATTCGGAACGTCTCCCACGGTTCATTACATGATACCATACTCCGGGATATTCTATTCTAAGTGGACGTGATATGTTGTAACATATAACATTTTATCTTTCATGGGTCAATAGTAGACTTGACCTCATTTCTGACCTTTCAGCAACTGCTACATAATACCAGTAAGAATACGCTCTTTGACAGCCATGACCATTTACCCCAAACCATTCGACTGAGCACCGTTCAGGCCTTCGCCGGGGTGAGTCCTCCCCGCTCCAGCGGGGCTCGTTTCTCCTGCGGCTACCGTGTCCTCTGCTGACTTCTTCCATGCGGTCAGAGCAGGTTACCCTGCCCTCAGCCATTTTCTGCCGCATGCGGCATCCCGTGGCACATTGAAGATCTCCAGGGGTAAACACACGTGTTTCAGCACGTAAGCGCCGAGTATACGGACACTGCTTATAATGGATAGAGGACTTAACCTTGTGTTGCAGGCTGGTCCCGCAGATGCACGCCTGACTCGATTTCTGTTCGTCACCCCGTGCTTTTGTGTTACTCCGCCTCAGCGGAGCCACTGCCTTCCGAAGCACCGTCACCGGATACCCCCGTTGTGATAACACTATGCCCTTCGCCTCCATCTGGATGGGCTTGGGACTTGCCTTGACTTCCACAATTGGAAGATATAGGCTCACCCTTAAGACGTGTGCCGTGCCCGGCACACAACATCTTGCTCCACCAGATTCGGGCCAAAGAGTGGCCATCACTGATGAGCAAAGCGTTATGTGCAATGAAATGGAGGTGACAACATGAAAAGCCCCAAGACGATCGCTACTATCAATTTTAAGGGGGGCGTTGGAAAAACAACAGTTACTTGGTGCTTGGGAGATGTAATTTCGGCATTTTCAGATTCAAAGGTTCTTTTATTTGATCTTGATGCTCAAATGTCCCTTACTCAGGCAATTGCGCTTAATGAAGATGGCTATTCATTGGAAGACAGATTCCAAAAATGGTATGAACTGTCAATAAACAGAGGAAAAACTATTTTTGATGCGCTTGATAAATTCGCAAGACCAGCACAACATTTCGATTTCCCCGTTGGTTTCGATTTTATATATCAATTGACTGATGGCCTTCATTTTGTGCCATCCGTTGAAGACCTTTACTGGATGGAGTTAGAGGTATTTGATAGAGATGCAGTAAAAGATTTTATCAGACGCTTACTGGGTAAAATTACAAATTCTCCCAAATTACCATCTTACGATTATGTTCTGTTTGATTGCCCACCCTCCTTTACATTGCTTTCATATAGCGTATTATCTTGTTGTGACCTCATTCTAATTCCTGTAAATCCAGACTATTTTGCATCTAAAGGAACAAATTTGATTCTGAACAGCTTGAAAATGCGAATAGAGCCTTTCCCTTTACCAAAAATTGGCGTCTTTATGAATAAAACGAAAACATGGGGTGGAACACCAACGAAAGAAAGTAGCTTTTATATGCGTGAAGTCTCCAGGGTTTGCCAAAATGCTTCTAAAGCAGAAAATATTAAAGCAGAGTTTCTCGAGTCATGGGTACCTGAGAGAGTTGGTGTGAAAAGAGCCATAACATCAGGAGGGGTTCCTGTGGAACTTGTAGATTCATTTAAAAATCTATGGATGGAAGTCGTAGGGTATTTGGCATGAGTGAACAAATTTTTTTTAGAAACAAAGAAGAAGAATTACAACGATTGACGCAAGATATAGCAGATTTAAAGTCAACAATGAAGGAGATGGCTTCTTCGCTTGCCCGGATAGAAAGGCATGTTAAACGCTCCTTTGGTATTCCTCCAAAAAGCAAATCTTCTGTGAAAAGCAAGCAAAAGCCAAAGAGTACTTCAAACAAAAAAGAAGAACCGACAATCACACCAGAAGAAGCACTCCGAATATTTGATAAATTATCCGAAAATTGGAATAATGAGAAACCAGCTCTTGTTGAGGACCAGTTGCAGGAAATGATAATCCCTGATTTAAAACTAATAGCCCACGAGTTGGGTCTTACTTTTAAAGGCAAGCCACCAAAAAAAGTATTGTGTGCGGGAATAATGGGCAGACTAAATGAAAGAGCTATGTTGTCTAGAAATGTTAATATTACATCTCCAAGGTCTGAAAATAGAAATGAGGATGTGTGATTACGAAAGCACATATCGGGATAGTGAAAAGGGGTCAAGTCTGCTCTTGACTCTTACTATGTAATCGAAAGGGTCAAGAGCAGACCCCATGGTTGGAGGAAATCGATGATGGACTATAACCAAAACAAAGCCACGGCCCTTTTGTTCGAGGATAAACTGGGTCTTGGCCGATACGGGGGCATGGCAGTGGCCGTTACCGCTGTCAGCCAGGTCGCCGAACAGTTTGCCGGCGCCGGACTTTATGTTGCGTCAGCCTTTTCTTATAGCTGTTTACTATTCACGCCGCGCGATTCGCCTGCCCCTCCTTGACTGCCTCATATGGGTGCCTATTTATGGCTGCACCCTATTCATTACCTCCTTAGGTTCAAACAATGTGGTCGGCACCACCCAGGAGAAGAGCCAGTTCCAGAAGGTCCGCATAGCTTATGAAAGCGAGATGGCAGATTATCAAAAAAAATAGAAACCCTCGAAACACGACTTCAAGCGTACAAGACAGCCCTTGAGAAAAGCCAACAAGCTCGGGAGATTTATCGCAAACTGCTCAAGGCTGAAGCTCCTGAACTCAAGCTTTCTTCAACCACGACGCGACATGGCGCATATAATACGAAACCTAACGGATTGTATGGAAAGTTTATCAAGTTTCTTACACCGGCTGAGGCACATGCTCAACCAGCAGACCATCCAGCCGGAGATACGCACAGGGAACCAACCCGGATGGACAGCGAAGAGACCCAACGACTCCTGCAGCAACTAAAGGCAATCGAAAGTGAAGAAAGAGAGGCCCTGGAAATCATCCAACAGGCTCCTGCCGAGCCTCAGCCATCAGAAAGGCCCGAAAGCCTCCAGGTACCCAAAGAAGTCGAACCCAAAACATGGAAGAAATGGTGAAGAAAAGGGGTCTACCCATTAAAGGGCCTTGCGGCCTCATCTGGTATGGTTAAGGCTCCTTGCGATTAATTTTGTATTTGTCAAAGTCGCGATCATAGCTGTAAAGGATATTTTGCTTATCTCCTTCTAAACAGGCAATCAGATAGCAATCTACAATATCCAATTTGCTGTCATGCCAAAGTTCTAACATCCGGCGAACAATTTTTTTCTCCTTAACAATAATCCCTTTATATTCCAGGATGCCCATCATACCGGCTGTTATGTCTTTTCTGGGAACAGAGTAAAAACTCTTTAGAACAAATACTACCTGAAACAAAACGATTAATGTCAATTCAATCCGCAAGTCTCCATGTTCCAGAGATTCAAAAAAAGAATATACTCCACGAAACTTTTTAGTTTTGTCGGATGTTAAAAAGCGAATCAGAACATTGGTATCCAATAGCGCCGTCATCTTTTCCAAGCCTCGATAAATCCTGCTTTGGTTGCCTTGTTGACATCTGCTTTCTTAAGCTTGGGCTTCCCTTTTGTATATTTCCCAAATATTCCGAATAAGGAGTCGGTCAGAGATTGTTTTCCTTCTTTTTTTGGCACAGGTTTTAGTAAGATGCCGTCAGCCTGGGGAATTACACCAACATGATCTCCAATCTCAATATTGTATTTTCTTCTTAAAGCAACAGGAATGACAATCTGCCCCTTAGGAAAAACTTTCCTTTTTACAGCTTCTTTTAAAGTTGCGCTCATGCTTCCTCTCCATTGCAATTAAGTTATATTTAATATATTATCAAAGTATAACAAAATGTCAAGACGTCAATGCGTTTGTATCAATAATATATGTTGGTATCACAAAACCAGGAGGACAACTGCTCAAACAATCATTGAGACCTTTGCAAAACGCCTCCTTTTGCACAATCTCTGATAGGGACTTTTGGGCCCTTTACATTTATAGATTTGAAATTATGATTCTTTTGCGCGTTAAGGCAAAAAGTTTGTTGTGCTATTGGGCGGTAAGAGACCTTGGTATTGGTACTGTAAATATGGTAAAGGATGTCCTTCATTGGTGAGCGGCTTGGTGCCCATGCGGGGGGGGGCTTACGATCAGCGCACCATTGGCACGAACCGCACGGGAAGATCATCAACTTTTTCTATACGTCCTGATTTTTTGCGAAGGATAAGCAGACGTTGCATGTAGACACCGAGGGGCAAAATCATTCGCCCACCTTCTTTTAATTGATTTACCAAGGCTTGCGGGATATCTTCCGGCGCGCAGGTTACTATAATGGCATCAAAAGGACTATGTTCCGGCCAGCCTTTATAACCATCACCAGTCAGAACCTTGACCTGCTCATACCCCTCTGTGGTCAGAGCTTTACGGGCATGATTTGCCAGTTCGGGTATGATTTCAATACTGTAAACCTCAGCGCCCAACTCGGCAAGAATGGCGGCTTGATACCCTGACCCGGTGCCAATTTCAAGCACCTTTTCTCCGGTCTGAATATTCAGTTTTTCTGTCATATAAGCGACAATATAGGGTTGCGAGATCGTCTGATCATAACCGATTGGACAGGGGTGGTCCCCATAAGGTGGAGCAACACCGAGATATTCTTCAGGGATGAATTTGTGACGCCAGACAGTATTCATAGCTTTTAGCGCCCGTTCATCCTCAATAGCGTACACCCGCAGTTGCTGTACCATTGCGGCGCGTTTTTCCGCCCAATCGTAGTTTCCCTTTTTATCAGTCATCTGATTTTCCGAACACGAAGCTAAAAGCAGCCCGCTTAGCAACAACACGAAACCAAGGTACACCAGAACTCTTTTCATAACATCTTCCTTAGTTTGCAAAAAATGTGAAAGTTTAGTAAATGTAACCCATGAAATTCTGTTTCATTATAAACCCAAAATCAGGAAAGGAAAGGTTCAATCCGGATCGTTGCCATCGGAGGTGATGGCACCATCAATGAAGTAGTAAATGGCATGATAAGGGTTTGCATGCAAGATAAAGATAGGCTTGGCAATTATCCGGCATTAGGGATTATACCTGCCGGCCTGGGAAATGATATTGCAAGGGGTTCTGGAGAATAGGAATAATATGAGTCCGCCCTACAGCAAATACTTGTTAGCAGCAGATGTAATCTTGTTGATACATTTCGTTTTTGTCGCCTTTGTTGTTCTTGGGTTCATATTTATATGGATCGGATATTTTACAAAACAGAAATTCGCGAGAAATGCAAAATTCCGTATCTGTCACATCTTGGCGATGGGCATTGTTCTCTGCGAATCTTTGATTGGCATGATTTGCCCACTCACCGAATGGGAAAATAATTTGAGAGTAAGAGGAGGCCAGGATCAGGTATATGAAACCAGTTTCATGAAAGAGTGGATTCACAAAATCATGTTTTTTGATTTTAGTGAACTAACATTTGTGATCGTGTATGCACTTTTTTTTGCGCTTATTTTGTTAACCTTCCGGGTGATTCCTCCGGATTTAAGAAAACCCGCAGAACATCAATCAGCAAATAAGTAACCCATTCAAGCAACTCTTCATTCTTGACAACGTGGCATCATATTGTGCGGATATCATGCCTTGCTTAGATTTACTCCAAGTAGTAAAAGTCCACTTTGATAAATATTCTTTATGTTTCTTCTGATTTCTGCCATAATTTTTTAATGTTATGAGCAATTAAACACAAAATTTGGCCTGATATTGAAGCCGAACCGGGTGGCGGAGAAAAAAGCAATGGATGAAAATTATTATTCTTTAAATGTAAAAGAAGTTTTAAAGTCATTAAAAACTACTGAAAAAGGCTTAACTAAAAAAGAAGCTGAACAAAGATTAGATAAATATGGAATTAATGAGATAGAAAAGAAAAAAACGATTACGCCATTTCAAATATTTGTCAGGCAATTTACTTCATTTATTGTTGTAATTCTTTTAGCTGCTATTGTTATTTCTTTGTTAATTGGAGAAAGATTAGATGCAATTGTTATTTCAATAATAGTAGTTCTTAATGGTGTGTTTGGTTTTGTTCAGGAATATAAAGCAGAGCAGGCTATTGAAGCATTAAGAAAATTAACTGCATTAAAAGCGAAAGTTATTCGGAATGGACAGGAAATAGAGATAGATTCTAAGGAATTGGTTCCAGGCGATATAATTCTATTAGAGACTGGAAGTAAAGTTCCTGCTGATGCAAGGTTGATTCAAATTGCCGCATTTCAAGTAGATGAAGCATCATTAACAGGCGAGTCTGTTCCATCAACAAAAATTATTGGCTCCCTTAAAGAAGGCACACAAGTGACAGATCAAGAGAATATGGTTTTTATGGGAACAATTATAACAAAAGGCCATGCAAAGGCAGTGATAACTAATACAGGTATGAATACAGAAATAGGCAAAATTGCGGAAATGGTTCAGGAGGTAAAGGAAAAGCTCACACCTTTGCAAGAAAAGTTAAAGCAGTTTGGCAAATGGCTTGGAGTTGTTACAATTGGAATTTGTGCTGTTGTTTTTGGAGTTGGTGTTTTAAGGCAATATTTAACGATAGGTTTAATTGAAACCGTTTATGCAAGCGAAATGTTTCTGGCCGCTGTTGCTTTGGCTGTAGCGGCAATTCCAGAGGGTTTGCCTGCCGTTGTCACGATTTCTTTAGCTCTTGGAGTTAAGAGGATGGCCAAAAGAAATGCTTTGATCAGGCAGCTTCCTGCAGTTGAAACCCTTGGTTGCACTAATTATATTTGCTCTGATAAAACAGGAACTTTAACAAAAAATGAAATGACTGTAAGGGAAATTTACGCCAATAATGCTCTGATTAAAGTTACCGGCGAGGGGTATGGCCCGGAAGGTAAGTTTATTCCAGCGGGCAGTGAAGTATTAGACACAAAAAATATTGAATTCTTATTAAGAATTGGTATTTTATGCAATGACTCCAGGTTGAATAATAATAATAAAAGATGGAAAATATTTGGAGATCCAACTGAAGGGGCATTGCTTGTTTCAGCCATCAAAGCAGGTTTTAAAAAGAAAGAGTTAGAAAAACATTTTCCAAGGATAGATGAGATTCCATTTGATTCTGAAAGAAAATGTATGACAACAATTCATAAAATCAATAGAGAAAGTGCTGCCTATGTTAAGGGAGCGCCGGATGTAATCCTGACTAAATGCAAATACATCAATATTAATGGCAAGGTAAAAAAATTAACTGAAGAAGACAAAAAAAGAATCCTGAACATTAATCAGGATATGGCTAATAAAGCCCTGAGAGTTTTAGGCTTTGCATATAAACCATTAACTGGAAAATATAAGTCAACGCCGGAAGAAGTGGAGAAGGATTTAATTTTTGTTGGGTTACAGGCGATGCTTGATCCTCCAAGAGAGGAAGTTAAAGAAGCGATTGTAAAATGTAAAACCGCTGGCATTGAAATTGTTGTAATCACTGGAGATCATAAATTAACTGCAGTTGCAATAGCTAAAGAATTGGGCTTATTTAAAGAAGGTGATAAAGCATTAAGCGGAGATGAGTTAGATAACTTAAGTGATGAAAAACTGGATAGCATAATAGAAGACATAGTAATTTATGCAAGAGTGAGTCCGGAACATAAAGTGAGAATATTAAATGCTTTAAAAAAGAAAGGACATATTGTTGCCATGACTGGTGATGGTGTTAATGATGCTCCTGCTCTTAAAAAAGCTGATATTGGTGTTGCGATGGGCATTACAGGAACAGATGTTGCCAAGGAAGCTTCTGATATGGTGCTAACAGACGATAATTTTGCCTCAATTGTAAGTGCAGTTGAAGAAGGAAGAGGTATTTATAACAGCATTAAACAATTTGTCCAATATACCCTTTCTTCAAATTTAGGAGAAATACTTGTTATTTTCCTGGCAATTCTTATTGGCTGGCCCCTTCCCTTAATAGCCATTCAGATACTATGGGTGAATTTATTAACAGACGGTTTGCCGGGATTAGCATTAGGATTAGACCCCTTCAGCAAAGATATTATGAAAAAACCACCAAGAAAAAGAAAAGAAAATATAATCTCTAAAGAGGTTATTCAAAATATTTTGATAGTTGGATCTATAATGGGAATAGGAACACTTTTCATGTTTTATAGTTACGGAGTCGAAACTGACAAGGCAAGGTCAATCGCTTTTACAACGCTAATTATGTTCCAATTATTTAATGTGCTGACATACCGGGCAAAAAATTTCAAAATTAATATTGAAACAAGCGGATTTCTAATCGGTTCGGTAATTATTTCAGTATTAATGCAGCTTGCTGTACTTTATACACCATTGAATGTTGCTTTTAAAATAGTTCCTATTGGATTATTTGATTGGATTAAAATACTTTTAGTATCCTGCACATTATACATAATATTAGAATCAAGAAAAATGTTTATGAATTATCGGGAAACAAAGTCCCGACCGTGAACCGTGAACCCTAAACTTAAGTAGTTACTATGTTTAAATGGTTTAAAAGGCAACTAGACAAAATCGGGAGCCCAACCCTGGACTGGGTTCAGGTTGAAGTAACAACCCACTGCAATGGAGCCTGCATTTATTGTCCCCATACCCTGATGAAAAACCATTGGACAGGCAAACACATGTCAATAGATCTGTTTCATAAATTGTTCCCTTTTCTCAAATATACGGATATGGTTTACCTGCAGGGGTGGGGAGAACCTCTTCTTAATAACAATATTTTTGAAATGATCCGAATTTGTAAGGATCAAGGGAAATGCGTGGGGTTTACTACAAACGGCATGCTTCTTACCGAAGATACCATTCGAAAGTTGGTTGATTTAGAGCTGGACATTATCGGTATCAGTCTCGCCGGCACCACCGCAACAACCCACAACCAGATCCGCAAAGGGACCGACTTTAATAAACTCGTTTCCAATCTTGAACTGCTGCGCAAGATAAAAGCTGAAAGAAAAACCCATGTTCCGTCGGTGCATCTCGCCTATCTCATGCTCAGATCCAATTTCCATGAACTCAATGAGATTCTTCCCCTTGCAAAAAGGGTGGGAGCAAAACAGATAGTAGTTAGTAACATGACATTGATCATTGATCCGAAACTTTCCGCAGAAGCGATCTTCAACGATACGGAACATATAGATTATTACAACATTACACTGAAGGAGATCAAAGACAAAGCAGCCAGTGAAAACATCATTTTTGACTATCACGGTCCCGGCCTTGACGATACCTCTCAGCGCTGCCGCGAAAATGTTCTCAATGCATGTGTCATCAATGTTGAAGGCGAAGTCGTCCCATGTGTCCTTATTGATCCGGTTCTCTGTGAAAATTGCGAATCTGGTGACCGTAATCCTCCATGTTACATATTCAAAGGTCAATCTTTTCCAATAAGAGGAATTTCCTTTGGCAACATCCAAAACGAAAGCTTAACCCATATCTGGAACAAGAAAGAATACTCTGGCTTCAGAGAGTTTTTTAATCCAAAGATAACGAGAAGCCCTGAGCAAATTCTGCCGGAAATGCCTCAATGCTGCGTAACATGTTATAAGCGGCTGGGAGCGTAGGAAAAAAACATCACAAAGATCCCGAATGTCCGCGAGGCGCAAAATTCATCGTGTTTTCCATGTGAATTTCCGCCTCGAAGAACTCCTCTATCTCGGTGTAATACAACGCACTGGCATCAATGTAATTTTCATCAATGAAACAAATAATGGGCGCCACCGCCGGCGTTTTTTCAACCCAGGGGGCTGCAATGAACATAAATGCCCAGATAATGAATATGCACAGGAACAGGCGAGCCCATCGCCAGGCTAAAGGTAAAAAGCGTCTCAGCCCCAAGCTCGTTCCAACTCCCCTTTGACTTATTGTAGTTTCCATGGTTAAATCCGTGCTGTGATCTCCGGAAAGACCAGATAAAACATTATGTATGCCATTAGAAGCGTGAGCATCAGATTAAATGACTGGCCGCACACATAGAGAATAAAAGGTTTGCCTCCCTTGAAATATTTTTTCAGTTCACGGAAATTGGTGGCTAATCCTATGCTGACAAAAGCCAGACAGAAGAACCATCCCCTGAAAATCTTCGACAGCCCCCTGATAGCTCCATGGTCTATTAATGCATGGGATACATCACTGCCAAGGTATTCATACACTACAGAGAAGACAACAGACGCGGTGATAAATCCCAATACGAACTTGGGGAAGCGGTGCCAGATTTCCATAGCTCTCACTTTCTGCCCGGGGACACATTCAACCCGCGCGCACCAGTAAACAGCAACGCCAAAGGCGATTACTCCGATCAGGACATTCTGGATCATCTTTATGGTGGCAGCCACATAAAGTGCCCGTTGGCTCAAAAAGGCTCCGGCAGCAGCCACAGCGCCGGTGGAATCAATAGTTCCGCCCATCCACGCCCCTCCCAGAATATAGGGCATTCCCACCAGCTTAATGACAGCGGGCATAGCAATCATCATAATGGAGGTAAAAACCAGAGAAAATCCGACGGCAAGGGTCAGCTCCTCCTTCTTGGCTCGACATGCGGCGGCAGTGGCTATGGCTGCCGAGACGCCACACACGGACATGTCTGCCGAGATGGTCATATTGAGCGTTTTAGACGGTATCTTGACGACCTTCTGTCCAAATATATAGGTGGAGATGAGCACAGTGGGGGTAACCACCCATGCCACGAAGATCCCCGGGACACCGATTAAGAGTATTTTCCCAAACAGTATTTCAGCGCCCAATAGCACGAGCCCTGTCTTGATATAATATTCAGTTTGAACAGCAGGCATCACCCACTTGGGCGTTCCCACTGTGTTACTTATAATAAGGCCGAAGAGAATGGCCCATGCAGCGTATCCAATACCGTAATTTTTCATCGTTGCATTGCCTTCTGCGATGTAAGCCAGAATAGCCATAAAAAAGATAAAAACAAAGCCCGCCATGAATTTTGTCATCGAATTGCCCATAATCTTCCATCCGATCCCAAAAAAAACAGCCAGAGCAATCATAATACAAATAAGGGATGGTATAAGGTTGTAAGAATGGGCATCAATCTTAGACTCAGCCTTTGAGGCTTTTGTGTGGGCGGCGCGCCATGCATCTATTACATTGCTTGCTTCAGCATTGAGGGTTTCATCATTAAAGCCTGCGGCAGACGCTGCGTCTTCAGCCGCCTTCGCCTTTTCCAAAGCCGCGGCGCCTTTCTTCCGGGCGGCTTCGTATTTGACCATCGCCTTTGCCTGGACTGCCTCTGCCGCCTCTTCGTTAATAAAAAGAGCGTTCAAAGGGTTCGCGCTCCATTTTTTTGGTTTGCTTAAGAAATTCTTTATTTTTTTTCCAAGTTGGGAACTGGTCGCTTTAAGTCCCGTTTTAGCATCTACAGCCTGATACCAGGCAATGGTCTTGAACGGCGCCCTTTGCGACTCCGCCTCCAATGTGGCATTGGCGTTGGCAATAGTTTCCTGCATATCGGCGGGACCCCTCGGAAAATAAATTACAATGCCAATGATAAGCAACAAAAAACCAAGCCAGATAGCCCAGTAATCTTCGAGCTTCCAAAAATCAGAAAAACTGCTTTTCGCCTCGCACGTAATGACATCCGCGTTTTGATCCTCTCTTTTTTTATCTTCCATTGCTACCTCACAAAATGACTAAGTTGCTTTTTACGAACCCATACCGAACATAAAAACATAAAAGTCTTTTTTTTAAGTATACAATAATCGGGTATTAATTGTCAAAATAATTAATCTGGACTTTTTTGACAGGATTTACATGATTTCTTTATTTGGCTTACTTCTTGATAATCCCGCATATTCTGTCAAAAACAATTTTTAACGCTTTTCAAGCGGGTTTTGTTGACATGACAAACTCCTCTGTCCATCATTAAAACACTTTTTCCCATACCAGTCGATCTGTCTGCATATTCCCATGATAACACTTACTTCTCTGGCCTGCAAATGTAACCGTATAAAAAAATGGCGTAATTTGTTCATCCAGTAATCGGGATTTTCATTATTTATATAGCTTATTCTCACCAGTATATCTTTAAGCTGATCATACATACCTTCCAGCTCATGACTAGTTGCAAGACGAGGGACAAAATCCTGGCTTTCCGCACAACCGGCATTAAATATTTCATAACAAACAATCATTACAGCTTGAGCTAAATTAATGGAAGAAAAGTCCGCTGTCGGAATATTAACAAGGGCGTCACAGAATCTTATATCCTCGTTGGAAAGCCCCCTGTCCTCAGGACCAAAAATTATGGCAATATTGTTATCTCTTGAAATGGGTATCAGGCTTTGAGCAAGTTTTGAGGGACTCTTTACAGACAGACGATGTTTTCCTGTCCTGGCGGTTGTTCCAACAACATAACTATAAGGTGAAAGTGCTTCTTTAAGTTCTTCATAAAACTCTATTTGCTCAACAACTTCAGCAGCGGCATGGGTAGCCAGTTTCATAACTTTGGTAAAATCGTAGTTTATCGGGTTAACCAGTACAAGCCTGCCTATCCCCATATTACGTAAAGCGCGAGCGGCAGCCCCAATATTTTCAGAACATCGGGGCTGTTTCAAAATAATGGAAATATTGTCAAAATTTACTTTCTTTTTCATCAGTTAACTATTTCGAAACTGTTGAAAAAGTAACCGATTTCAAAGTCAGATGATTTCTTTGAGTCTGAACCGTGAACAACATTCTTTTCAATATCTGTAGCAAAATCCCTTCGGATAGTGCCTTCCTCAGCTTCCTTGTAATTTGTCGCACCCATTAAATCACGGTATTTTAAAATTACATTCTCTCCCTCAAGTACCATTACGACAACCGGACCTGATGACATAAAGTTTGTTAAACTGTCAAAGAATGGACGTTCTTTATGAACAGCGTAAAAACCCTGTGCCTGCTTCTCGGTCATTTTCAGCATCTTCATGGCAATAATTTTCATATTGCTGTTTTCAAGTCTTTTAATAACTTCGCCTGTCAGACCGCGGCCAACTCCATCCGGCTTGATTATTGATAATGTTCTCTCCATATTTCTTCTTATCCTTTCCTGTAAATTTCGATTCATGGTTTACATATATATAAACTACTACGCATGTCAAACACTTAGCACGGCAACGTCAAAGTCGAGGATAAATTTGGGAAATAACACTATTTCAAAAAAATATTGCCTCACGCAAAGGCGCAAAGACGCTAAGTTTTATTTTTTTCTTTGCGAGCTTGGCGCCTTTGCGTGAGAAAAGAGCTTGCGCAAAAATAAGTTGCCTTTATTGTTTTATGGCTTAAATTAAATATTTTACATACTAATAATTATAAGATATATAGGTATCCTTCATTCACCAGTTTACACTTTTTTCGAAAAAGCGTGTATTATCGAATTGAAGGTTGATGTCGAAACTGGAAATTTGAAATTAGGTAACGCATCTACATCTTAGTATTTTTTCCAATTTCTATTTTCAAATTTCACTGCCAAAATACAAGATCAACAAAGTGTAAACTACTTTTGACTTGTCGTGAAGGATGCCGATATATAGTTTATTTAATTTTCGTTTTAGGGGGAAAATAATGAAAGTTTTGATCAGCGATAATCTCGGTGAAGCCGGAATTAAAATGTTTCAAGAAGAAGAAGGGTTTGAAGTAGATGTTAATGTTGGATTGTCTCCGGATGAACTTAAAGAAATCATCGGAAACTATGATGCCCTTGTAATACGGAGCGCTACACAAGTAACAGATGATCTTCTGCAAAAGGCAACCCGTTTAAAAGTCATAGGCCGTGCAGGTATCGGTCTCGACAATGTGGATATACCGGCGGCAACGAAAAGAGGTATAGCCGTGATGAATACGCCCGGTGGCAATGTTATTACCACTGCTGAGCATACGTTAGCTCTAATGCTTTCATTAACACGCAATATACCATTGGGGACTTCATCATTGAAGGCTGGGCGCTGGGAAAAAAAGAATTTGCAGGGCAGAGAGCTGTATAACAAGGTTCTTGGTGTTATAGGTTTTGGTAAAATCGGCTCAATTATTGCAGATCGGGCACGCGGACTCAAAATGCAGGTTATTATATATGATCCTTTTGTTGTGCCGGAACTTATAGAAAAGGCAGGATTTAAATATGCTTCTCTGGACGAATTATACGAAAAATCTGATTACATAACTCTGCACGTTCCAAAGCTTAAAGAGACCACCGGCCTTATCAATAAAGATGCTATTGATAAGATGAAGGACGGCGTTATGATTATAAACTGTGCTCGCGGTGGTATTGTTAAAGAAGATGATCTTTATGAGGCCATGAAATCGGGAAAGGTGGCTGGAGCAGCCCTGGATGTTTTCGAAATCGAGCCTCCTTTCAACTCACCCATCCTTGAAATGGATCGCCTGGTATGTACTCCGCACCTCGGAGCATCTACCCGGGAAGCCCAGACCAATGTTGCGGTTGCAGTCGCAGAACAGATAATTGACTATCTTAAAAACGGAACTATAATAAATGCTGTAAATATTCCCTCTGTGACCGGCGAACTCATGGCAAAGCTTGGACCTTTTTTAACACTTGCGGAGAGGATTGGCTGCCTTCAGGCACAGCTTGCAAGCTGGCCTATAAATGAAGTAGTTATTGATTATACAGGAGATTTTATGGGCCTTGACCTTTCACCTGTTTCAAGGGCTATAATGAAAGGGCTGCTTACTCCTGTGGTAAAGGATGATGTAAATTTCGTCAATGCAATTGTTCTTGCAAAGGAAAGGGGTATTAGAGTTACAGAGACAACTCATTCTAAATCCGAAGATTATTTAAATCTGATAACTGTACGCGCAATCAGTCCTGAAACAACTACCACAGTGGAAGGAACATTATTCGGCAAAAAAGAGCCGAGGGTTGTTAAAATAAATAATTTCAGGGTTGAAATGGTCCCGCAGGGACATCTGGTTCTTATAAACAATATTGATAAGCCGGGCGCCATAGGCAGTATTGGTATTACCCTCGGAGAAAATGATATTAACATAGATAAGATGCAGGTCGGCCAGGAAAAAGAGGGTGAAAGAAATATTATTTTTCTAAGAACTGATATACCAATCCCCAATGATGTCCTTGAAAAATTACGTGCCCTGCCGCTTGTTAAGAGTGTTATATCCTTTGAACTTTAAGATTGATGGATTGCGGATAATTAATAAGGAGATTAGCCATGTCGGAAGAAAAATCAGGCTTTACTGTAAAAGACCGGAGAATTTTTGCTGAAGAAAGTGAAGAAGAAAAAAAAGAGCCTCCAAAACAAGAAACTAAAGAAGAAGAAAAAGAAGGAAAAGAGCCCCAAGTTCCTTTGCCGGAAATAAATTTTGCAACCTTTATAGTTTCCTTAAACGCATCTGCTTTGTTACACCTTGGTGTTATGGAAGACCCTATCGCAGGCAAAAAGGTTAAAAATCTTTCCATGGGAAAACAGACAATAGATATTTTAGGTATGCTTGAAGAAAAAACAAAAGGGAATTTATCAAAAGAAGAAGAGAATTTGCTGAAAAATATTCTTTATGATCTCAGGATAATTTATGTCAAAGAACAGAAATAACGGTTTACAGTTCACGGTTATCGGTTAACAGTTTTATGTTTTTAGTAACCGTTAACTTTAAATCGTAAACTGTTACAAACAGGGATAGGTTATAGAAAATACAAAAAGGAATTGTTTTATGACAAATTGTAAAAATATAAAAAAAACAACAGGTAAAAAGGCCTTTTTTACCATCATATCTATTATCTCAGCCTTTCTGGTGGTTTCAATTTTTTACCCGGCACAAGTCTCTGAGGCAAAAACAAAAGTTTCCTATCAGGTACCGGAAAATTTCACCGACCTTGCAAAAATGGCAAGCCCTGCTGTTGTCAATATAAGAACCGTCAAAACAATAAAGGGCGGAGGCCGTGTTTATCAACATTTTTTCAACAGCCCTTTTGGCAAACAAGACCCTTTAAATGACTTTTTCGGCAAATTTTTCGGCAATGAGTTCCAGAAGGAATTTAAGCAGAGAAGTTTAGGTTCCGGTTTTATTATTGATAAAGAAGGTTATATTGTTACCAACAATCATGTTATCGAAGACGCAGACAAGATCAAGGTAAAGCTTAAAAACGGCAAAGAGTTTGATGCTGAAATCGTTGGTCGCGATCCCAACACTGACATTGCCCTTATCAAAATAAAATCAAAGAACAACCTTCCTGTTGTAAAACTGGGTGATTCCGATGCGTTGGAAGTCGGTCAGTGGGTTGTGGCTATAGGCAGCCCGTTCGGACTGGAGCATACAGTTACTGCAGGCATTGTAAGCGCTAAAGGACGTATTATCGGCTCAGGACCATATGATGATTTCGTACAGACAGATGCCTCAATAAATCCCGGCAATAGTGGAGGCCCTCTTATTAACATGAAAGGAGAGGTAATAGGAATAAATACAGCTATAATTGCCAGTGGCCAGGGATTAGGATTTGCGATTCCTATAAATTCTGCAAAAAGGATTGTAGACCAGCTTAAAAGCAGCGGCGAGGTCACAAGGGGATGGCTTGGTGTAGGAATCCAGGATCTCAGCGAAGAACTCTCGGAATATTATGGAATTAAAGAAGGAAAAGGTGTTCTTGTAACTGAAGTATTCCCTGGCGATCCGGCTGACGAGGCCGGAATAAAGCCAAAAGATATTGTACTTTCTGTAAATGGTAAAAAGGTTGAAAATACTCGTGAACTCAGCAAGTTGATTGCTGATACAAGTGTAGGAGATACAGTTAATATAAAAGTATTACGTAACGGAATTGGAAAAAAAATCGGAGTTAAAATTGTAAAAAGAGAGGATGATAGGATCACCGGCCTCACACCTTCAAAAGGAAATGAGTATGAACTCGGCATCCGTGTTTCTGAATTAACCATGGAAATAGCCCGACATTTCAACATTACTGAAGCAGTCGGCGTTATTGTGATAGACGTTGAATCAGAAAGCCAGGGAATGGAAGCCGGGATCAGGGTCGGCGATATTATAAAAGAAATAAACCATCAGCCGATAGAAACAGTAAAAGATTATAAAAATGGAATCGAAAAACTTAAAAAAGGCGACCCCATACAAATGTTCATTAAGAGGGTTAATGGTGGTTTTGATGTTGTAACGCTGACAAAATAGGACGGAATCAATATTATAAATACCGGACAAATAAAGATTCTCTCGCCTGCAAAAATAAACCTTTTTTTGCAGATCACGGGAAAAAGAGCAGACGGATACCATAATCTTTTTACCCTTATGTGCTGTATCAGTCTTTACGATACAGTCTCAATTGAGTTTGGAGTCGATAAAACCTTTGTAGTCTGCAATAGCCCTAACGTCCCGGAAAATAATTCAAACCTTGCTGTTATTGCCGCAAATATTTTTTTCAAAAAACTGAGTAAAAATGAAAATATTAAGATCCTGATAGATAAAAAAATACCGGTGGCGGCAGGATTGGGTGGCGGCAGCAGTAATGCAGCTTTTATACTTTTAGGACTTAATCAATATTATGGCTGTCCTTTTTCCCGCGATGAACTCATTGACATGGGGCTTTCTATAGGGGCTGATGTCCCGTTTTTTATTTTTCAGAAACCAGCCTTAGCTTCCGGTATAGGTGAAAAACTTGAAGCATACCAAAAGCTTGATCCTTTTAAAGTTTTAGTTATTTACCCTGGCATTGGCGTATCAACTTCAGATATATATAAAAATCTTAATTTGGGATTGACAAAATGCAAAAAAAATCTTAAAAATTTTTGTTCTAACGAAACTTTTGAAGTAGATCAAAATTTATGCAATGATCTTGAAACTGTTACAACTTCAAGGTATCCTGACATAATTGAAGCAAAAAAAGCTTTACTGCATTATGGTGCAAAAGGGGCTCTAATGTCAGGAAGCGGTCCTGCTGTATTTGGCCTTTTTTCAGATTCTGATAAAGCCCAAAAAGCATATCACCTTATTTCAAAAAAAAATAAGTGGGAACTGTTTTGTGCTGATATGTTAATATGATTGGTGATTGGTGATTGGTGGAATCGCTTCGCTCTGTCTTTTTGTTATAAAATCAATAAAATACCTTCAATCATAAATCAACAGTCAACAATCAACAATCAATCAACTTGTTTGTGTATTGGGGCGTCGTCAAGCGGTAAGACACAGGACTTTGGTTCCTGCATTCGGAGGTTCGAATCCTCCCGCCCCAGCCAGATTGATATTATATAATATTAATTTTTGACAGGATTTACAGGATATTCAGGATTGAACTTAGGGGCTTCGCCCCAATTACGAAGCGAAATGGAATTTTAAATGAACGATTTTATAATTTTTTCGGGCAACTCAAATCCCGAACTTGCACAAAAAATATGTAATTATCTTAATGTCCCTATGGGAAAAGCCAAGGTAAAAACATTTAGCGATGGTGAAATACAGATTGAAATCAATGAAAACGTAAGATTGAAAGACGTCTTTATTGTTCAGTCAACCTGCCCGCCTGTTAATGATAACCTTGTTGAGTTGCTTCTTATGATAGACGCTTTCAAGCGTTCCTCAGCAAACATAATAACGGCTGTAATACCTTATTACGGCTATGCAAGACAAGATAAAAAAGTTGCACCCCGAGTTCCTATCAGCGCCAAACTTGTGGCAGATCTGCTGACAGTTGCCGGTTCGAACAGGGTAATCACAATGGATTTACATGCAGGTCAACTCCAGGGCTTTTTCAATATTCCCGTAGACAATCTTTATGCTGCTTCAGCTATCCTGAATTATATAAAAACCAATTTTCAAGAGGATCTTGTAATAATTTCTCCGGATGCCGGAGGAGTCGAAAGAGCAAGGGCTTTTGCAAAACGTCTGCACGCAGATTTGGCCATTATCGATAAACGCAGAGAGGCACCGAATAAGGCCAAAGCTATGGCTGTAATAGGCGATGTTAAAGGAAAGGTCGCAATCATCCTTGATGATATGGTTGATACCGCAGGAACATTAATTGAAGCTACCCATGCCATTATCGACAAAGGCGCAAGGGAAATACATGCATGTTGTGCACATCCCGTATTGTCCGGCGAAGCAGTTGACCGATTAGCCGATTCGCCCTTGAAAACCCTGGTTGTGTCGGATACCATTCCTCTCAACAGTAAGTCCGGCGCATGTGATAAAATTAAAGTGTTGTCAGTTGCAGATCTTATTGGGGAAGCAATAATACGTAGCCATAAAGGTGATTCAGTAACATCACTTTTTGTATAACTTATCGCACCTTCGATGCGGACATGAGTGCCTAAAGTGAGCTAAAGTATATTAAAGTGCCTAAAGTTAAGGAATAATGCCATTTTTATATATTTTTTAAGCCATCAGCACGAGGGGGTGGTAAGCTCCTTTAGTGTCCCTTTCGGGGATGGTTGAAACCCCTCGCCTTTAGGCGAAGAAAAGGTTATAGTTGTCGCTATGCGACTTTATAAACTCGGAGCCCATACAAAAACAGATATCAAAGTACACTTAGTTTGGATTCCGAAATATCGAAAAGGAGTTCTGACTGATCAGGTGGCAATTCGCGCCAGAGACGTCTTGCGACAGATTGTACTGGAACATGAGATCGACATAATAACGGGCTGTCAGCTCTGAAAATATCACTGACGAGATGATTCAGAAATATATTGAGGAGCAGGAAGTTGAGCCTGTCACTGATGACAGTCGATTTCCAATCGACCCCCTCTTAAACCCCTCGTCTTATAGACGAGGGTTGTTTAGTTTTGGATTATACTTAGCACGCCGAAGGCGTACCACAACTTTAGGCATTTTAGGCACTTTTTACCCATCTATTCTATAGTACCTCATTAGACAAAAAATGGGATTTTCTATACTATAAATTTATAACGCGTTATTAAGGGGGGAGTTTTTTGGAATTAATTGAACTTAAAGCAAATATAAGAAATTCTACAGGTAAGGGTCAAGCACGGGCTCTGCGCCGTGCAGAAAAAATACCGGCTGTTCTTTACGGTCCCGGGACAGAACCTGTCCTGCTTTCAGTTAGCATAAAAGATCTTGAAAAAGCATTAAAAAAGAGTACCGCAAGTCAGGCTCTTTTGAATCTAACTATCCTCAACGGCGAAAATACCTCCAGGACCGCCATGATCAAGGAATTGCAGACCCATCCGGTTTCACGAAACTATCAACATATTGATTTCTATGAAATATCAATGGATCGTAAAATCAGGGTCAAAATTCCTGTGGTAGTCAAAGGAAAATCACGAGGTGTCGAAGAAGGCGGAATATTGCAGATAATCAGGCGTGAACTGGAAATACTTTGTCTGCCGGCTGAAATTCCTGAGACAATAGAAATCGACATCACAGACCTTGATATTGGAGATTCAATCCACGTTAAAGAAATTCCTTTCGAAGGCGATATTGAGATTCAAGCGGATGTTAATTTTACTGTCATAACAATAGTCAGCCCGAAGGCTGAAGTAGAAGAAGAGGTAGAGGAAGAGGCTGAAGAAGGTGCCGAAGAGGCAGTTGAAGGAGAAGAAACACCTGAAGCTAAAACCGAAGAATAAAGTTACCTTATGCCTCAAAAGAAAGTACTTCTGGTAGTTGGTCTGGGCAATCCCGGTGATGCATATGTAAAGACCCGTCATAATGCAGGATTTATGGTACTGGATGAGGTTGCGGAATCCTTTTCCATTTCAATTGAAAAAAAAAAGTTTTATGCATTATTCGGACGCGGATTAATTGAAGACTCTGAAGTTATCCTTGCAAAACCAATGGCTTTTATGAACCTGAGCGGCATTCCGGTTCAAAAAATTTTAAATTACTTCAAAATACCATTTGAGGATATGCTTGTCATACATGACGACATAGACCTTGCTTTTGGAAGATTGCAAATTAAAGAAAATGGGGGACATGGGGGACACAAAGGTTTAAAATCAATAATCGAAACAGTGGGCGGCAACAACTTTGTTCGACTTCGCATTGGTATCGGGCGTTCTGAAGAAAAAATCGATGTTGCGAACTATGTTCTAAGTAAATTCAGTACCAATGAAAAAAAGCTTTTAGATACAATAACCAAGAGAGCCCGTGATGCAGTGGTTGCAACTACTTGCAAGGGCGCAAAAAAAGCTATGAACATATTTAATGACAAAAAATTAATAAGTACTCAGGTTCAAGGTTAGAAAGCGATGAAAAGCACATAGTAGCCAACCGTGAACAGTGAACCTGACAACCTGAATAGTTACTAAATATTTATGCTGACAGTTATTTTTGACCGTGCCCTAAGGATTGGCGCATTTATTTGCCAATCCTTTTTTGTTGATTATGTGGCTTATTAATGATATAAGAATATTTTTCTGATTATTATAGACAAAAAAACAGCAACTAATAAGCGATATAATTATCTGTTTATATAAAATTTTATTCTTATTCGTAATAATATTATTTGGTATTTGAAAATGGAATTAAAAAAGCTTAAAGAAAAAAAAGAAAATAACAAGCAAAACAAAATTCGAGAATTTAAAGTGGGTGATCTTGCAGTCTATCCTGCCCACGGAGTTGGAAAGATAAAAGCTATTGAAAGTAGAGTTGTAAACGGCGAAAAACATGATTTTTATATCCTTAAAGTTCTTGAAAAGAGCATGGTTATAATGATTCCAACCTGTAATGTAGAATCAGTCGGTCTGAGAGATGTAATAAGCAAAAAAGAAATCCCTAAAGTTTACGAAGTTATAAAAAAAGATAGAGAATCCCTTATTGATAGCCAGACATGGAACCGCCGTTACAGAGAATATATGGATAAAATAAAAACCGGTTCTCTTTATGATGTAGCAGAAGTTTTTAGAGATCTTTATTTTTTAAAAATAACAAAGAATCTATCCTTTGGAGAACGCAAGCTTTTTGATACAGCAACGACACTGTTATTAAGTGAACTTTCAACAGCCAAAAATACTGACGAAGAGACCATAATGACGGAGATTGAGTCTCTATTGAATGATCCTCTATAAATATTTTCCCTCACAACAATGCCCTACAAAGGTGCTTTTACCATTCTTGTTAATGAACACGAATCCGGCAGGCGTCTTGATGTAATTGTTGCGTCCCATATTTCCAATTGTTCACGATCTTTCTCGGCCAGCCTCATCCAAAAAGGAGAAATACTGGTTCAAGAAAAAGTTAAAAAGCCTGGCTACCGGGTAAAAACCGGTGATAACATCAGCGTTAATATTCCTTCTCCTGAACCGGTTTCGGCAAAACCCGAGCACCATAATATAGATATACTGTACGAAGATAAGCATATAATAGTAATAAATAAGGAACCGGGGCTTGTTGTTCATCCCGCACCCGGTCATAATAAAGGGACACTGGTAAACAGACTTCTTTATCACTGCCCAGGGCTTGAAGGCATTGGAGGAAAACTCAGGCCGGGAATTGTTCACAGGCTCGATAAAGATACCTCGGGTACCATGGTGGCTGCAAAAAATGACGTAGCGCATATAAATCTTGCGGCACAATTCAAGTCAAGAAAGATAAAAAAACTCTACCTTGCGTTAGTACATGGTGTTGTAAAATCTGAATCAGGCTCAATTTCACTGCCAATCGGCAGGCATCCTTCTGACAGAAAAAAGATGTCAACTGTAAGCCGAAAAAGCCGTTCAGCCAAAACATTCTGGAAAGTAATCGAACGCTTTAATAGTGTAACATTTCTTGAGCTTGATCTAAAGACAGGACGTACACACCAGATCCGAGTTCATTGCGCTGCAATTAACCATCCTATTGTAGGCGACCCTGTTTATGGCGGCAAAAAGGCTGCGAAAAACTTCCCAGTATCCGTGCCAAGGCAGATGCTTCATGCATGGCGGCTTGAATTCACGCACCCTGTAACCGGAGAAGCAATGTCTTTTGAATCCCCTATTGCACCAGACATGGAGAAAGTTATTGAAACATTGCGGGATAATGCTCAAGTTTTGACTTGTCGTGAAGGATGCCGAATATTTCAAGAGAAATAATTGACAAGTTGTTGGGAATCAGACTGAGAAAAAAGGAGGTTGTAATTTCTGGTGTAATTAAAACTCTGTTGAGTTAATAATTTATAATATTAAAAATCTGAATTCAAATAAACTTTTTGAGGTATTCTCTTGGACTCTCCACTTGTTTGGGCGGAAGTTGACCTTAAAGCCATAGCCCACAACATCCGTGAATTACGACGCATTACAAACCCAAAAGCACGCTTTATGGCCATTGTAAAGGCAAATGCTTATGGGCACGGCATAATTGAAGTTGCCCGGCAGTCGCTTGAAAACGGCGCAGAGGCGCTTGGTGTTGCGAATATTGAAGAAGGTATTCAGCTCAGAAAAGCCGGCATTAATGCGCCTGTTCTGATTTTCGGATATACTTCTCCAGTGCATGCAAAAAAACTTATTGAACTCGACCTCACGCAAACCGTCTATTCTTACGAAATATCCAGAGCGCTTTCTGAAGCCGTAGCCGCATACGGTAAAAAAATTAAAGTTCACATAAAAGTGGATACCGGAATGGGAAGGCTTGGGCTTTTGAGGGAAATTACAGACAGCTCTGTAAGTGAGGTTGAATCAATCTCTCGCTTACCCATGCTTGAGCTGGAAGGTATTTACACCCACTTTGCAACAGCCGATAAATCGGACAGGTCTTATGCTGGTAAGCAGTTTGAAATATTTATGGACTTTTTTAACCAGCTACGCATCGCAGGCCTGGAAATACCTGTAACTCATGCTGCAAACAGTGCAGCTATAATAAATATGCCGGAAACCCATCTGGATATGGTTCGTGCCGGCATTTCAATTTATGGACTTTACACCTCAGAGGAAGTGGACAGAAGCATCATTAAGCTAAAACCGGCAATGGAACTAAAAACAAAGATAATTCATTTAAAAAAAGTCCCGGCTGGTTTTAAGGTAAGTTATGGAACAACCTATGAGACTGAAAAGCCCACAACTATTGCCACAGTATCAATAGGTTACGCGGACGGACTTAACAGACTGCTGTCCTCAAAAGGCCGCATGCTTGTATGCGGCCATAGTGCATCAATCGTGGGACGTATCTGTATGGACTTGACCATGCTTGATGTGGGAAATATTCCAGAAATTGCAATTGGAGAAGAAGTAGTTGTTTTCGGCAGGCAGGGCAATGCATCGATAAGTGTTGATGAAATTGCTTCAACGATAAATACAATCAACTATGAAGTTGTTTCAACAATAATGGAACGTGTGCCAAGGATTTATCTGCGATAGGATTTATTAACCCGAATCCTGATACTCACAAAGCGAACAAAATTTGCTTTTTACGAGTTGAAAAAAAGTATCTTGACAAATCAGTTGCCGGTGTGTACCGTTTCGGTATACAAAAAGTACAACACAAAAAGGGAAGGGAAATAGCAAATGGCAAAAACGGCAATGACACACGCAAGACTTACGCCGGAAATAAAAGAAAAGGCTGAGGCCATTCTTAAAGAACTGGGAATTTCCATTTCTGCTGCGTATGAAATGTTTTATCGGCAGATTATTGCTCATCAGGGCATTCCATTTGATTTGCGTATTCCAAATAAAAATACGCTTCAGGCAATGAAGGACGCAAGAAACGGTAAAGGGAAAAGATACGATAGCGTAGGAAAAATGTTTGAAGATATGAAAATTTAATGCTGCCAATTCGCCCGACATCCAGATTTAAAAAAGATTTGAAAAAAGCCACGAAGCAGAGTCGAAATATAAAAAAACTGCAACAGGTTCTTGAACAGTTGGCCATTCCTGCTCCCTTGCCTTCAAAGCACAAAGACCATAAGCTAAAAGGAGATTGGATAGATTTTCGGGAATGCCATATTGAACCTGACTGGCTACTGATTTATACAATATCAGATTTCGAACTTAGACCGGTTCGTCTTGGCACGCATTCTGAATTGTTTGATTGCTAATACCTAATCGCTCAAAATCTTCGTTTACTTAATTATCCACCCTCTTTACATCATGTACAAGCTTTACCTTTTTAATAGCTGATACTACTCTATCCAAATGTTCCACATCTTCAACAGCCAGGGTAAAAAAACTATCAACAATTTTGTTTTCTCTTGTTTCTGTTGTCGCATTAAGTATATTTGCTCCGCTTTTGCTGATATTGGCTGCAATGTCAGCTAACAAACCAACCCTGTCAGAAGAACTAACGCAAATTTTTACCGGATATGTCTCTGTAACATCCTTGTTCCATTCTATATCAATCTGCCTTTCAGGGTTCATTTTCAAAGCATTTATACAATTTGTCCGGTGGACAGTAACTCCATGCCCTATTGTTATATAGCCGGTAATAGCATCCCCTGGAACAGGCTGGCAACACTTGCCAAACCTTATAAGTATATCATCCACACCCTTTACAATTACACCTGCCCTGGGTTTCTTCTTCCGCACACGGCCGATTATCTTATTAAAGATAGATTCATGATCTTCTTCTGTTTCGGGTTTGGGTACAATTTTCCGTACAATTTGCAGGGGTGTGACTTTACCGTAGCCCACGCTTGTTATCAAATCATCTGCCGTCTTAAAACCAAAATGCTCAACGACTCTGTCCATATCTTCTGATTTTAATAGTTCATGAAAGTTAAGACGATACTTGCGAAAGGCTTTTTCGCACATCTCACGGCCAAGAGTAATGCTGCGATCTTTTTCCTGAGTTTTTATCCATTGCCTTATCCTGGAGCGAGCCTTGACGGTTTTAACAAAATTCAACCAGTCCTTGCTCGGATGATGATTTTTCGTTGTAATAATATCAACGATATTGCCTGTCTGCAACTCATGTTTGAGAGGAACTATGCGACCGTTAACCTTGGCGCCTGTGCACTGACTGCCCACTTCCGTATGGATTTGATAAGCAAAATCAACAGGCGTGGCGCCCCTGGGTAGTGATTTTATCTCTCCGTTAGGTGTAAAAACATATATTTCATCAGGGAATAGATCAATGCGAACATTTTCAAGAAATTCATCCGGATTCCTGAAAATTTTCTGATTTTCAACCAGGTTCTGAATCCATGCAAATTTTTTACTTATACTTTCATCAACATCTTTCCCTTCTTTATAGCTCCAGTGAGCAGCGATTCCGGATTTTGCGACCTTATCCATATCCCATGTTCTGATCTGAATTTCTATACGTTCCCCAAAAGGCCCTATAACAGTTGTGTGCAGCGCCTGATACATATTTGGTTTGGGGGACGCGATATAATCCTTAATCTTTTTGGGAACAGGCTTCCACAAGGAATGTATTAGACCCAAAGCCTTATAGCCGTCAGAAACTGTATCAAGGATTATCCTGAAAGCGATAATGTCATAAACCTCTTCAAACAGCAGATTCTGTTTGACCATTTTTTGGTATATACTGGAAATATTTTTGTATCTGCCCAGAATCTTACACTTCAGATTATTTTCATCCATCTTTTCCTTGATAAGGTTTTTAACTTTTTCAATATATTTATCACTCTCCTTTTTATCCTTGCTAATCAATTTTTCAATATTTGAATATTCTTCGGGATAAATATACTTGTATGAGATATCTTCCAGCTCATTTTTAATCCAGTAAATACCCAGGCGGGAAGCAAGTGGTGCGTAAATATCAAGGGTTTCCTGAGCAATTCGCTTCCTTTTGCTTTCCTTATGAAATTGAAGTGTTCTCATGTTATGGAGGCGGTCTGCCAGCTTGATTAATATTACCCGGATATCATCCGCCATAGCGAGAATCATCTTTCTGATACTTTCTGCCTGGCGTGCCTGTGAACTGTCAAAGGAAAGAACGCTGATTTTGGTTACACCGGAGACTATATGAAGGATTCCCTGGCCGAAAATCTCTCTGATTTCTTCTTCTGTAGAGTGAGTATCCTCTATAACATCATGCAAAAGGCCGGCTGCTATGCTGACAGGATCCAACTTCATATCTGAAAGGATGCCGGCAACTTCAAGGGGATGAGACAAATAAGGTTCACCGGACAGCCGAACCTGACCGTCATGGACTCTTGCCGAGTAGATATATGCCCGGTCAATTATATCTATATCTGCGTCAGGATTGTGTTTAGAAACCTTGTCTATTATGTCGCTAATACGGATCATTTTCAATACGCCTTGGCAAATACCACCCGATTTGTACTTGGTCGTCCACAGTATATACACTTCCCTTTCTCATTTTCAACATCAAAGGGAATGCACCGTATTGTAACGCTAAGATCTTCTTTAATCCGGGATTCGCATTCATCAGATCCGCACCAGTGAGATAAAGCAAACCCACCGTGAATTTCAGGCTTCTCATGATTTTCAGGGGTAAAAAATTCTTTAAATCCGTCTGTTTCATCAATTTTTATGGTATGTTGTCTTTTAAACGAAACAGCTCGCTCAAATAGATTTTTTTGTATTTCATCCAGAATGGTTGTTATTTCAGCGATAAAGCGATTTTTTTCCAAAGAAGTTTTATTATTATGTTCCTGATCCCTCCTGCCGACAAACACAGAATTTTCAGCGATATCTCTTGGACCGATTTCAACCCTGAGTGGTATGCCTTTCTTAATCCAGTCCCATCCTCTTGCTCCTCCTATATCCCGGTCATCAATTTCCACTTCAACTCTGCGGAGGCCATAAAACTTCTCTTTTAGCTCTCTGGCAAGGCTTTCGGTAAACTCCATCACCATAGGCCTGTCCTTAAGCTTCCTTATAACAGGCAGTAAAACTACATGTGAAGATGCAATTCTCGGAGGAAGTATTATGCCGTCATCATCGCTATGGGTCATTATAAGTCCGCCGATAAGGCGTGTGGAAACGCCCCATGAAGTCGTCCATGCGTATTCTTCTTTTTCTTCAGCAGATTGAAATTTTATATCAGATGCCTTTGCGAAATTCCGACCTAAAAAATGTGATGTGCCTGCCTGAAGAGCTTTTCGATCCTGCATCATAGCTTCTATACACATGGTATCAACCGCTCCGGGGAATCTTTCCGAAGGTGTTTTTTTCCCCTTTATCACAGGCATGGCCAGGTATTCTTCGGCAAGCTTTTCATAAATATCAAGCATCATTCTGGTACGCTCAATGGCTTCATCTTTAGTGGCATGTGCCGTATGTCCTTCCTGCCACAGGAATTCACTTGTTCTTAAAAACATGCGGGTCCGCATCTCCCATCTGACAACGTTTGCCCACTGGTTTATCAAAACAGGAAGGTCTCGATAACTGCTGACCCACCTGGAAAATGAATCTCCTATAATTGTTTCAGAAGTGGGCCTGATTATTAAAGGCTCATTGAGCCGGCCTGCCGGGACAAGGCCGCCGTCAGGACCTTTTTCAAGCCTGTGGTGTGTTACCACCGCACATTCCTTTGCAAAACCTTCAACATGTTCGGCCTCTTTTTCAAGAAAGCTCAACGGTATAAAAAGAGGAAAATATGCATTTTTAACCCCTGTATCTTTGAACATATTATCCAGTACTTGCTTAATATTTTCCCAAATCGCATAACCCCAAGGTTTTATGGCCATACAACCTCTTACCGGAGATCTTTCAGCCAAATCCGAATGTTTTATAACCTGTTGATACCATTCCGGATAATCTTCAGCTCTCGTTGGAGTAATTGCGGCTTTTGCCTGTTTTTTCATATTTATCCTTTCTGTACCTCTTCCAGCAGAACTTCAACAAGTTTTTCCTCTGGAACTTTTTTTATAACTCTTCCCTTCTTAAACAATATCCCTTTACCATCACCCCCTGCAATTCCGATATCAGCCTCTTTTGCCTCTCCAGGTCCATTTACAATGCAACCCATAATTGCGATCTTGATATCCAGAGAACTTGTTAAAAGTGCTTTGTCCACCTGTTTAACAATGTCAAAGAGAGCGATTTTGCAACGTCCGCAGGTGGGGCAGGAAATTATTTCAGGTCCGCGCCTCCGGATATCAAGGGCTTTCAGTATTTCAAAACCTACACGCACCTCCTCTACCGGATCTCTGGTCAAAGAAACACGAATAGTATCTCCAATACCTTCTGCGAGCAGCATGCCTATACCAAGAGAAGATTTTACGATTCCAGGAAAAAGCGCGCCGGCTTCTGTAACACCGACATGAAGAGGAAGGTTGGTTTTTGAAGAAAGAAGCCTGTAAGCTTCTACGGTGCGATGGACGTCAGACGCCTTTATTGAAACTTTTATTTGATGGAAATCTAATGATTTCAGCAATTCTATATGTCTGACAGCGCTCTCCACCATTGCCTCTGCGCTAGCGCCATTATATTTTTTTAATATGTCCTTTTCAAGTGAGCCTGAATTTACCCCTATTCGAATGGGAATATTAAGCTCCTTTGCACATTCAACAACGGCTTTTACTTTTTTTACACCACCTATGTTTCCTGGATTTATCCTCAATCCGTCAGCGCCGGCTCTTGCTGATGCTATAGCCAGCCGAAAGTCAAAGTGTATATCAGCTATAATTGGAATTGAAATTTTTTTCTTTATCGATGATATTGCATGGGCTGCCTCTTCATCAGGCACAGCCACCCTTATGATTTCGCATCCAGCTTCTTCCAACTGCCTTATCTGGGAAACAGTTGACGCAATATCCTGAGTAAATGTATTTGTCATTGACTGGACGGCAACAGGAGCCATACCCCCTATCTTTACTTCTCCGACCTTTATCTGACGTGTTTTTTTTCTATTTATAGTAAAAGACATAGTGATAAATCTCAATAATTTTGTTGCTTGCATGAAACAGGTCTGGAATACTTTGACAACCAATCCCTTTCAAAGCGAGTTTAATTAATGCCTTGGCACGATCACTGACTACATATTTGATGCTTATTCCCAGTTCATTGATTTTGAATAGTAGGTTTGGAAGAAGAGGACTAAAGCATCTTTAGCTTGTTTTGTTTCTATTTTTCTTGAGCGTTGTTTACGATCTTTTAAAAAACTTCTAAATGATTGAGCTATGGAAAGTGTCCCGCCTTAAGTTGGTAGCCAGGGTAACGGAATATGAATTTTCAATGGTTTATTTCGGATTTGTAAAATAAAAAAAGGGCAAGGCTTTGGAGAGCGTGCCCGAATATTAGATAAAGACACTATGAATCCAATGCTCTATCCACTGAGCTACAGGGGAAATAGTTATTCAACATATACTTTTTGCCCCGGATATATTTTGCTTCTGGGTGTTAAATTATTTGTGCGTAAAAAGCGCTCGAGGGGTACGTTATGGTTTTTTGCTATCCTGAAGGGGCTATCTCCGCGTTTTACCAGATATGTTCTTAAACTTTCTTTTGTTGCCGGTGCCGGGCTTTCCTTTTGTCCGGGTATTTTTAGCACCTGTCCAATATGAAGATTCGTATTTAAAAGCTTGTTCAGCTTCTGAAGTTTTTTTGTCGTAGTATCAAAACGCCTCGCTATAATCCACAAAGAGTCACCGCGTTTTACGATATATTTTGATGTATGTTTATATTTGGGTTCACGAGCCCGGGATACTGTTCCCTTTTGTGGAATTTTAAGCCTTTTGCCCGCTATGATTAAATTGTTTTTACGTATGTTGTTTGACCGTGCAATGCTTTTGACACTTGTACGGTAGCGCCTCGCTATAGTTGAAAGGGTTTCTCCCGGCCTTACCTTGTGGTACACGATTCTTGTACTTCTGGGTGGAGAACAGATCGGTATCTCATCCAGTTTTGAAAGCAGTAGTTCACATTTGCCAGGGGGAATTCTCAGAGAATATTGATCAGAGGGCAATATTTTGTATCGCAGCTCTGGATTAAGTTCTTTCAGTATTTTTTCAGAAGTTCCTATATTTTTTGCTATGTCTTTGAGATGTGACTGTTTTGACACAGATATAGTTTCATATTCTAATGGAGAAACTGTTTCTATTGAATCCAGTCCGTATTTTTCCAGATTTTTGACTATATGTAAAGTTGCAAGGAACCTGGGGACATATCTGGCGGTTTCCCGCGGAAGCCTTTGATATAGATCCCAGAAATCGTCAAGGTAGTTTATATTCTGACCCCGTATTACACGTAGCACCCTTCCTTCTCCGCAATTATACGACGCAAGAACTGTGTTCCAGTCGCCAAAGATGTTATGCAGTTCTTTCAGGTATGCTATAGCGGCTTTTGTTGACTTGACAGGATCAATCCTTTCATCAATGAATATATCACGTTTAAGGCCGAACTTGTAGCCGGTTGAGGGAATAAACTGCCAGAGTCCGAGAGCTCTGGCTTTTGAAAGCGCAATCACATTAAATCCACTTTCGATAAGAGGGAGCCATGACAGTTCAACAGGAAGACCGGCTTTTTTAAGTTCCGATACTATAAATGGACGATATCGGCCTGAACGTTTGTAAGATCTGATAAAAAAGTTTTTTTCTCCACCTTTGGTAAAAAGATCTATTTCAGCCTTGATATATTTATTTAACACAATTGGGATGGCGTTATGGTCTCCATTTACAACTATATTGCGGGATGCGTAGATTTCTAAGATGCGTTTTGAAATCATAAAACGCAGGTCTTCTTTCTGCTGTATTAGATTTGGATCGTCGTCAGTATCGACATCCAAAATTAAAGAATATGCCTGATCAAGAGCCTCAAGAGCATTTTCAAGCTCTCCTTTTTGCCAGAAATCCTGGGCTGCTTGACAAAAGCCGAGAGCTTCATCAAGAACAGATTGTACTTTTATCCTTCCTGAATTATTTACTGCATGTTCATCGCTTTTAACCTCTGATTTGCCATGATTGGTTTCGGCAAGATTAATGATGGCAGGTTTATTAGTTGCATTCTCTGCCTTATGGGTTGGCTTTGTGGCAGAATTGTTATGCTGATGAACGGAAGTCTTTTGCAACCTTTGGACGCATCCGCATAATAAAAATAGTATTAAAGCTGATACAAAAATTATGCGTGAATTTATCAATTTAGACCTCATTTAAATTAAGATATGATGTTAGAAAAAATATTTTTTTGTTGTATTTTTGTTCGATTACACAATAATGTATATCTTTGTCAAGGTTTTAGTTAATTGATTGATTTTCGTAAAGATAAAAATGTTGATTAAAATTTAGCCTTTATTTTTAGGCGAGTTGCCATCAATTTTTTTGCGTCAGATGAAGCTGGATGCTTAATTGAGGCAGATGTTTTTAATATTTTTATCTCTGCACAGAAGATCTATAACAATTAGGCTTAAAATCAAAAGAAAAAAGACGATATTACCATAAAAGAGTTTAATATTTAATCATAACATGGCTTAATTATAAATTATGCCTAATAATAGAATTTGATATTTATAAAAGAGACAGTTAATTATATTCTTTTTTTAAAAACATGCTGATTTTTAAAAATTATATTGTAATAATTTGAATTAACTATAGACTTTCAGATAAAAAATTTCACAAGGCCAGAAGGAGGAAGGCGTATTAGTTATACTTCGACGACTGATAACGCGCGAAATTATTTATCTGAAAGTCTATATACAAGGTTTTAATATGCCAGCGTAGCTCAGCTGGTAGAGCTACTGATTTGTAATCAGTGGGTCGGGGGTTCGAGTCCCTCCGCTGGCTTCACGATTAATAGCGGAAATTTTTTATTCTGTATGAAAACGACAAGGTGGGGTTCCCGAGTGGTCAAAGGGAACAGACTGTAAATCTGTCGGCGAAGCCTTCGGAGGTTCAAATCCTCCCCCCACCACCACCTCAAAGCAAGTCGTATGTAGGAGATTTCGGTTTGATATCGGGATCGATAATGAACTACATGGCTTCCTGCGTAACTCTTACAGCGTTCTGCGTTTTTGAGGAAACTTAATTATTATTTCTATGGCTTAATTCTTGTGGAGAATGATAATTGAATATTTAATTTAAGCGGGAGTAGCTCAGTTGGTAGAGCTCTAGCCTTCCAAGCTGGAGGTCGCGAGTTCGAGTCTCGTCTCCCGCTCCAAACCAAAATTTCGTAGCCTTTCCTTAAATTTATAAGGTATTCAGAGAAGCTGTTAATTGGCAAATCAAGATTAAATGGAGTCATAATAAAAATATTAGTGCCCACGTAGCTCAGTCGGTAGAGCGCTTCCTTGGTAAGGAAGAGGTTCACCGGTTCGATTCCGGTCGTGGGCTTCATCATGCAATAAT
>Ga0255427_1031_pt1 | contig 33636 bp, 32 predicted proteins | sample ANMaggSeSYBR02D9_FD_182671 | JGI IMG/M metagenome (GOLD analysis project Ga0255427, IMG submission 182671) | Sediment cell enrichment communities from methane seep in Santa Monica Basin, California, United Staets - ANME aggregate JGI... | ecosystem: Environmental > Aquatic > Marine > Cold seeps >... | reverse complement strand
TCGGATTTTGTGCTTCGGATTTCGAATTTCTGACCGAAAAGTAGAAAGTTTTCGGTAGGCTACTAATTATTACCGCATCTGCTGCAAGAGAGGAATCAGGTATAATCTCAACTGATTTAATGTTGAATCTTTTTTCAAGAGTTTTTATATTAAAATTCTTTATTCCCCTCATCTTTGAGACACTCCTGGGATGAACTTTTATTCCCACTGAATCACGGCAGCCAATTTCCTCAGACTCGATAAGAGACGAAGCCATATCAAGAAATACTTCCGAATAAACAAGATGTCCAAAGGCCGGGTGATAAGGACCCGCCAAAATTATTGCTTGTCTTTCAAAATGCTCGGATGCCTGAATGCCCATACGGATTACCTGTATCTTCTTTTCTCTGAATATCAGATAAATATCTTTCACAAGCGTAATGCATTGTTCAAGGGACAGGGGAGTATATTTTCCTTCTTTATACCATCTGGACAGAATGGTGTTTTTAAGCACCAGGGTAGGATATATTCTGACAAAATCAGGAGAAAGTGCGGCAATCCTCTTTGCTGAATATAAAGCTCCTGCCCCGTTATCACCAGGCAGGCCGATCATCATCTGAAGGCCGATTTCATAATTTCTCTCTTTTAGGATACTGACTGCTTTTTCTGTGTCTGAAGATGTATGCCCGCGTTCAGATAATGAAAGCACCTTATCATCTATAGACTGTACACCGATTTCAACTGTGGCGACAGGAAATTCCTTTAAAATATCCAGTCTTTCGTAATCTATAGTATCAGGACGTGTGGAAAATCTAATGCTGTCAACTCTTCCTTGAATTACAAATTTTGTGGCTTCATGAAGTAAAGACTTTATAAAATCAATTTTGAGTCCAAGAAAATTACCGCCAAAAAATGAGATCTGGACTAAACTTCTGTTCTTCACTTTATAATTTAGAAATCGATTTATATGTAACCCAATCTCTTCAGAAGAAGGTGTTTTTTGTTTTACTCCTGTTATAGAAGATTGGTTACAAAAAACACATTTATGAGGACACCCTATATTAGGCAAAAAAACCGGAACAATAAAAGGTTTCTCGTAACTACTCATAAGTTTTTATTTTTGTAAAAGATCAAGAGCTTTTCTGGCGGCATCCTGCTCCGCCATCTTTTTGCTCTTGCCGATTCCTTCTGTTCTTACTTCGCGCACATCCAGTTGGACATTGAAAGTCTTGTCGTGATCCGGACCGCTTTCCTGAAGCACTCTGTATTGGGGGGTTATCTTATAATTTTCCTGAACAAGCTCCTGAATCCGGCTCTTATAATCGTGATTGTCCAGCAAGGCACCAATAGAATTCAGCAAATCGGAAAAATGGTTTTCAATCATCTTAAATGCTTCATCAAAACCGCCATCAATATATACAGCGGCTATTACCGCCTCAAAAGTATCAGCCAGTATGGAATTCTTTCCGCGGCCATTTGTTTGAATTTCTCCCCTGCCGAGCCTTAAAAAGGAACCCAAATCAATTGTGCGGGCTATGGTTGCGAGCTGAGACTCATTAACAAGGCCTGCGCGCATTCTTGAAAGATCACCCTCATTTAATTCGGGATAACGCTGCATAAGAATATGCCCCACAACAAGGTTTAATACCGCATCTCCAAGAAACTCAAAACGCTCATTATCCTTTATGGTTGCATCATCTTGCTCATTAACAAAGGAACTGTGGCTGAGAGCCTCTTCAAGGATATTTATCTCATTAAATTTATACAGAATTTTTTGTTCAAAAATAGAAAGATCTGTCTGTTTCATATTTGATTTATATGCTTTCTATTAACTTTTCATATAATATATAAGGTACAAAAAAATCTCCCTTTCCTGATCCCATTTTGATTTTCGGCTTCAAAGAACCGTGGAAGTCAGTACCGCCTGTCATCAATAATTCGTGTCTATTCGCCATATCTGCCAACTTGGAAATAACATGCGGCGAATGTTCCGGATAATAAACTTCAATTCCCTTTAGACCCATTGCTTTTAAAGTTATAACAAGCTCCTCTATATCTTCAATATTCTCTGGATTAAGAAGATAGGGATGCGCTATAACAGGGACACCTCCTGCTCCAAGGATAACTTCAATTGCACTGGAACAGTCAATGCGATATTTATCAACATATGCCGGCTTGCCTTTCCCAAGGTATTTATCAAATGCCTCTTTAATTGATTCAACATAACCTTTTTTTACCATAAGCCTCGCAATATGCGGCCTCCCCAACTGACCATCGCCGACCTCATTTAATAATTCATCCATTGAAACAGCAACACTCATGCTATTAAGACGACCAATAATTTCAGGATTTCGGTTTTTTCGGGCTTCTTGAAGTGTGGCAAGAGTCTTATTTAAGAGAGGATCATCAATTTTGATAGAATATCCCAGTATATGGAAACTTCCTGAATATGGAAAAGATGGGGGTGGCGCTGCACTTATTTCAACACCGGTTAAAAATTTTAATGAAGGAGGAACGCCAATGCCAAGCGCCTCTTTAGAACCATTTACGGTATCATGATCTGTAATAGCTATTGCAGCTAAATTAAGATCCTGGGCTAAGGCAAGGATTTCGGCTGGAGAAAAAGTTCCGTCAGATGCAGTCGAGTGGATATGAAGATCAATGGTTGCATTATTATTATAATCCAAGAGCTTTTTCTAAAGCCTCCTCTTTTGTTTTACATTCTATGCATTGGGTAGTAACCGGCCGGGCTTTAAGCCTCTTAATAGAAATATCTTCACCGCATTTATCACAAACACCAAACGTACCGTTTTCAATGCGCTCAAGGGCTTTCTTAATCTTCTTTATAAGCTTGCTTTCTCTATCCCTGATTCTAAGCATAAAATTGCGGTCCGATTCAAGTGAAGCGCGGTCTGTTGGATCAGGAAAATTTTCTTTCGGATCAGTCATTCCCGAAACTGTATCGTCCGCCTTACTCAAAAGGTCTTCCAAACTATTGGTCAATAACTCTCTAAAATATTCAACATCTTTCTTTTTCATGATAAACCCTTGAAAATAAAAAATTTAAGAATTTAAAAAAAACATGGCTATCATAATTGAATTTTAAAGTAAAGATTAAAGTTTCACCTAAATTGAGCGACTTTTTACTCAATCTGCGCCGATCTCTTGCGCATAAAGGCTTCGCAAAAAGCCTCAACATATCCACGGGTATGCCTGCGGTTTTTGCAAATCCTTATGCATCAAGATTTCAGCACATATCTTCGCAAAAAATCGCTCAACTTAGGTTTTATGAATATTTTTAAAACCGTCAAGTTTCTTTAAGAAACTTTTCCATATTCTTTAAACTGTTGATATTATAAATGCGGCAGGGATAATTATCAGGAAGAATCTTTTTTAATAAACCTGTAAGCACTCTTCCCGGACCGACCTCAGCAAATATTTCCACTTTTTCATCGATCAGTCTTTGCATCGAGTCATACCATCTGACAGGGCTGCATAACTGCCTTGCCATAATATGCCTAATCTCATCAGGATTTTCCCCAAAATAGGCGGTAACATTATGGATAATTGCTCTTTCCGGCGTGTTAAAAGAAACAGTATCAAGAAAATCCCTGAACTCATCCACCGCCCCTTTTATAAGTTCACTATGCCATGCTCCGCTGACTTTTAAAGGAACTGCCCTTGCCTCCTGCAAAACCGCAAGAGACGAAACTTTTTCAACCTGCTCCGGGGCACCGGTTATAACGATTTGATGCTCAGTATTATGATTTGCAACTGCTACAACGCCTTCACCTTGAACTTCATCAACGAGTCTCCGAACTTCATCAATGGCAAGTCCGATAATTGCATGCATAGCACCTTGATGCTTTGTCGATTCCCTGTGCATCAGCTCGCCTCTTTTAAATACAAGCCTTAATGTATCCTCTTTTGAAATAACTCCTGATGCAGTTAATGCACTATATTCGCCGAGGCTGTGTCCTGCTGCAATATCCGCCCATCTGTCTTCTTTTTCTAAAATTGCAAGACATGCAAGATTTACAGCAGTTATTGAGGGCTGAAGATTAACCGTCATGGTAAGGTCTTCCATGGGGCCCTTGAAACAGAGCCTCGAAATATTTATTCTGGTAATTTCCTCTGCCATATCAAATAACTCTCGTGCAAAGTCAAATTCCTGATAAAAATCAAGACCCATACCAACTGACTGTGAACCCTGCCCGGGAAAAAGAAATGCTGTTTTCATCAAATTAATCCTCCATACCTTGATTGAGCTTTTAGCACAATAATTTCAATATATTGCTAAAGATCAACATTGCACTCAATATGTGAAAATCGAATCGCTGGTAAACACCCAAAATAATAATCGCTAATCGCTAATCGCTAATTGCTAAGAGCTAATCGCTAATCTTAGGTATCAGTCATCGAGGTTAAAAAGCCTCCTGGTTAAATCAATATAAGCAAACCTGTCTCCATAGCATCCATCGCTTTTTAAAAAAATAGTCGGATCATGCAAAATTTTATTTATAAGTGAATTTGTCATCCTGTGAATTGCCTGGCAGTCATTATCTGAAAGGTTATTTAAGGACTGCAAGGTCTTGTCAACCTCAGTCCTCGCAATGGTATCTATCTTATTCCTCAAGGCAACTATTGTAGGCACCACTTCAAGGCTCTCATACCAATGCTGAAAGCTAATTACAGCCTCGTCAACGATCCTCTCTCCCTTGATGGATTCTTTATTTCTATCCTTTATGTTTTCCTCAATAACTCCTTTTAAATCATCTATGTCATAAACATATGAATTGTTAAGCCGGTTTATATCAGGATCAATATCGCGAGGAACCGCAATGTCTATAAAGAAAATTGGTCTGTTACGCCTGCTGCGCATAACTCCTTTAACCTGATCGCGCACAATAACGAAATTGGGTGAACCCGTCGAGCTGATTATTATATCCACAACCTTTAAACAATCCGGGATTTCTTCAATACGTATAGCTTTGCCTTTGAATCTATTGGATAGTGCAACGCCCCTTTCAAATGTTCTGTTTGCAACAAAAATTTCTCCCGTCCTGTTCCTGATAAGATGTTCCACTGCAAGTTCCGCCATTTCGCCGGCACCGACCAGGAGTACCTTTTTCCCTTCAAGATTGCCGAATATTTTCCGCGCAAGCTCAATTGCAGCATAACTTATTGATACAGCATGATCTCCGATACCTGTTTCACTTCTAACACGTTTTGCCACAAAGAAGGTTTTATGCAATAACCTGTTCAAAATAACGCCGGACGTTTTTTTCAAAATGGTTGTCAGGTATGCATCTTTAATCTGTCCAAGAATCTGCGGTTCTCCGACCATCATTGAATCGAGGCTTGATGCAACCCTGAAAATATGGCGGACAGCATCCTTGCCGTCATGCGTATAAAAAGCATCTTCAAATTTAGATATTGGTATTTTTTTGAATTCGGAAATATGAGTTTTTACGGAATTAACAGAGTTGATGGTGTTTGAAGTAGTCAGCAGCACCTCAACACGATTACAGGTTGAAATCAGCATTACTTCGTTAATATCCAGACACTTTTGCAAACCCTCCATAACAGCGACAGCTTCCTCTTTTGAAAAAGAGAGAAGCTCCCTCAATTCTATTGGTGCGGTTTTATGATTTAATCCTAATAAAACTATATCGAGCATTTCTTTAATTGACGGCCCTGTAAAAAGTCCATTTTAAATTAGCGCCCTTCCGGCGGGCTTATTAAGCTGTTGAGCTTCAGGTATAATACATTCAAAACAGGAAACTGTTTGAGCGCATTAGAAATCGTTAAGAAAGAACCTTTAAAAATTTTGTTATTGTTTATTAATGGCCCGTTGAACTCTTACTATTTTTTTCATCCATGGCAAGTTCTTTCTTTACGATATCTTATGCGTGAGTTTTTCATGGTATGAATGTATTATACCTGAAGCGAATAAAGCTAAAGTATTATGAGTTTACAATTTGGTAAATTCACCATGATGTCCATCTAAAAGAAAATTAACCCCAAAAAAAGTAAACAGGAGTGCGGCCAACCCGATAATAGCCATAATCGCTGCTTTCCTTCCGCGCCAGCCTACAGTAAAGCGCCCATGAAGTAAAGCAGCATACAAAAGCCATGTTATGCCGGACCAGACCTCTTTTGGATCCCAGCTCCAGAACTTCCCCCAAACCATTTGAGCATAAACCAGACCTGTTGCGAGACCTATAGTCAACATGGTAAAACCCACAACTATGCAATTATATCCCGCAGTATCAAGCAGCTCCAGCGAAGGCAGACGTCTGAAAAAAAAACCATGTTTCTTGGCCTTAATAGCGTGCTCCTGGGCAAGATACATACAGCCCAATCCTCCCGCCAGAACAAAAAACGCCTCACCGATAAATATCGAAGCTATATGAAAAATAAGCCAGAAATTATTAACAATATTTTTAACCTGAACAGGCTCAGAGGATACCTGAGAAGCAAATATCATAACAATGGCTGCAATGGGGGCAGCATATATGCCCAAAATTCTGAGGTTGAACTTATATTGAAATATTATAAAAACACAGGCTATCGACCATCCGACAATAACAAGGGTTTCATGGAGATTATGAACAGGAATCAGCCCGGATTTTAAAAAACCATAAAAAATAGCCGCTGAATTACACAAAAAACCAGCTATCAGCAAGAAGTATCCAGCTCTATTTAAATAATTTTTCTGCAAGAAAAGATAAGCAAAGTACCCCGCCGTACTCATCAAGTAGAAAAAAATGGTAAATATAATCACAATCTCCATTGATTACACCTTAAGCCAATTTAATTAGTGTCTGAACGAAAACTCAAAACACATGAAATTATAGTCAGTTGATTCTATTCTTATATTAAAGCTTTTAGCTATTAGCCGTTAGCCGTTAGCTTTTAGCTAAGAGCTAACAGCTAATGGCTAATAGCTTTTTCAATGAATTATGCAACGACTTGCTTTTATGCTTTTGAGCAACCGTTAACTGTGAACCGACAACCGTAAACGATTACTTTAATTAGTCTGCCTTCATTAATTCTTCAAACCTGTATCCTTCGCCAAAAATCTCAAGAAGGAGGGAATTTATTCTTTCCTTATCATTGTTCCTAACCATATCAACTAGTCCTCTATTTATAAGCTGTTCAAAAAGGTGCTTATGCGCTTCCGGTTCGTGTTTTTCGCTTAACGCCTTTTTGCGTATAGCTCCCATTAACTCTAAAAATTCGTCATATTCCTCTCCGAATTCTTTTTCAAGGTCTTGACGCATTTTTTTTGCAAAAGCAGGGCTTTTACCTGTAGTGGAAATAGCAATTACAAGATTACCTCTGTTTACAATTGAAGGAAGAACAAAATTGCAGATCTCAGGTCGGTCAGCTATGTTGCACAATTTACTTTGGTGTTCGGCATCCTTATTTATCTGCCGGTTTAATTCCTCGTTGTCAGTAGCTCCTATAACGAGAAACATACCGTCAATATCAGAGGACTCATAAGGCCTTCTCTTTAACTCTATCATCTTTTTTTCTGCAAGCTCAAGTAGCTCTTCAGCAACATCAGGACTTACAACTTTAACAACAGCCCCACATTCCAGAAGTGTCATAACCTTCCTTGTGCTTACGGAGCCGCCACCAACCACTAAACATTTACGATTCTGTATGTCAAGATTAACCGGATAATATCTCATGTCTTAACCGTCCATAGGTTCAAAGGTTCAGCCTAACCAAACTTAAGTGTCATAATTTCCAATAATAACTTTAGCTCCTGGTTATTTTTTTTGGAAAGCATGAAAGATAACTAATCTGATAGGATACGTGTTAACGCAATACACTTGTCAATTCGAAGCCGTTCTTCTTGATCTCATTAGATATGAAATCATTATCTCCGCTCAAATAGTCATTATAGGAGAAAAGGATTGGCTGGATATCCAGCCTATACTTGCTTATCAAGGCTATTGCATCGGCCATGACGTCCAGCCGGTTATCATCTGTTACATTTTTAGAAAATATAGCCATGTCTATATCGCTGTGTTCTCCTGCACGGCCTTGAGCATACGAGCCAAATACAAAGGCCTTGTCCACATGGCATATCTTTTCAACGTCAGCGAGGTATCTCAGCAGGATATTGATTGTCTCAGTTTTGATTTTAGCCATTTGAATAACTCCTCTGTTCGTTTTAAAATTGATGAGCTTTTTTCTTTGTCTATCATAGCTGAGAGTTTTTTCTTGTAGGCAGGGTATCTCCCTTCTATATAAAATGTGGTCAACTCTGCAATGAGTTTCAAATGACTGTCGGAAGCACCTAATTCTACAAGACTGTTAAGGTAAACAAGATTATGAGAGAATGGGGCTTCTTTGGAAAACCTTTTCATATAATTTGCCTTTAACAGCTTCTCTACAGCCTGTTGACATATGAAAACCGTATACAGGTACCTTCCGCTTTTCTGAAGGGAACGCGCTGTTTCCATGTCATAATCCGCAATATCCAACCAATAATCTACCTTTTCAGAAATATCCATTTCATAATATCCTTTTGTAGTCGGTTAGTTGGGGCGGAATGCCCAAATAAATATACGTTTCTAAAATTTTATTCAGTGTAAAAACTCACAGCCAATGCCAGTAAAAGCGGAAATGCATTAAATAAGATGACTATCGGGTTGACTCATCATTTATTCTTAAGTATGTTAAGAAGATTCAGAAATAAGGGTCTCCATAATACTCAAAAAACAGCCAATTCTGATCGCCTTCTGCTATCCTGTGCCACGGCTGCTTCACCTATTACTTGCGATGAGTTAAGCCGATAGCTATTTTAAATAATGGGCTGGGCGTCCCGGGTATTTATCGATTATTTCGGCATCCTTCATTTTGTAGTTTACACTTCTTCAACATTGACGGATGCCATTATTTCCTTCAATTTTTTATTAAATTTCCTTTCTTTTTCTATTAATGATTTAATACCTTTAGAAAAACCACCTTTATCATCGCGTTTTAAGCAACAAATTTCAGTATGTAGTTCGTTTATTAAATCTTTCGGCAATTTTTCTTCTCTATAATTTATTAATCGAATGTTATTTTTTTTAAATTCATCTTGATATATTTTTTGTGACGTTAACCAGATATTATCCCTCTCTTTTTTTTCACATTTCTTCCACTTTATCTCTCCAAACTTCAATGAGTCAGACACTACTTTGACAGGCACATTAAAGCTTTTTGCAATTATCGCAATAGACAAATGTCCTGAAGAGACAGCGCAATTTCCTTCATGGTCAATACCATTTGTACCAAACAATACTAGAGAGGTTGAGGTTAATGGATCTTCTTTTTTGCTGACTGATGATTTTGAGTCTGGAAATTTTTGGACATTTTCTTTCTCAACAGTCCAATGATCAGTAGGGCAATCATGGAACTCATCAAGGAGAGAACTAAATCCAATATCAGGTATAATATATATATTATTGTTAGTTACTATTTTTCTAATTTCACGAGCATATTTTATTCCATCGTTATATTCAAATTGGTTGTTATGTGTGTACCTTCTTTTTGTTGCTCCTTCTAATATATAAAAATTTATCAATTTGTTTCCAGGTGCAGGTGAGTATATATCATGTTGTTGTGTTTTTAATAATAATTTAATTATAGAAGAACTAAATCCAAAGAGAAATACTCTTTCAGTTTTGCTTGAAACTATCTCATTAAACTTATTAATTTTAAAAAGTTTATCAGTAGCAGCTTCTTTTCTTTTATTTATATACTCAACAAACTCCTTTAATACATCCAGCTTTGGCTGTATATCATCAAGATTTAAAATTGTTTGGCAATCTTGTAATAACCCAGATAAATGTTTAGAAATCATACCCAATGTTACATGGCCTGGTCGATCTTGATGTAATTTTTTAATTTTATTAACTAGTTGTGTTAATTCACTTAAAAAATGGTCAGAGCCAGTATATTTTTTTTCGGTATGCTTTTTAATGCTATCTAATGTCGTTAAAATTACTTTAGATGTATTTGGAGAGAAGATTATTTCTAGTTCACTCAAAACACCTTCAATTTCTTCAATTTTTCCTCGGTCAAAACCAGAAACAACAGATGTATTTATCTTAACGTTAACATATATAGGCATTTTATGAGCAGATAATATTTTATTTAGAACTGTCAGTTCGCTATAAATATCAGATGAAATAATGTATTCCAATCTTGTAATTCCATCATTCCAAATTTCTATATCTCTTTCATCCTTATCTTCCTTGTATTCAAAAAATTTCTTATAGTCAGGCAAATCTAGATTAACACTTATGGCTTGTGCTTCAATATCAAGAAAAACGTTTGAAACAAAAAAAGCAGTAAGCCAGTGTAATCTTGTAGCCTGAGTGTAGGCAGTCATTTGTAACAGTGAATACAAAGAATAATCGACTCTACTGGCGTCGATATGTAAGCTGTCGGCTAAACGTAATATTGCAGCCAATAGCCTTAATCTTATATTCTCACCTTTTATTTCTCTTTTAATTTCGCACTCGTTAATATCTTCCTTCTTTCTATGGTATCTAACTACTATAGATATTGTACGTACGATATTTTGAAATTGCTGTTCTTTATATTCATCTTTCTTTTCATCACCATTGTTTAAAAAAAATAAATCTTTGTAATTTTTTAGTAGATACCAGCACGAAATATGATGGTGCTCAACTCTCCTCTGTTTATCAAAATTCGTGAATTCGATGTGCATATCATTGAAGTAGTCCTTTGCAATATCTTTACTCATACCTATGTCATGGATCCAAGCAGAGCAAGATAATATAAACCGTTCTATTTTGTTAAATTTAATCTCTTGCTTTTTGCTTAAAATAATTTTGATCATTTTTTCTACATTTTCACAATGTGTATGATCATGCAATGTGTATAAATCCTTATCGCTTCTTTCAAATAAATCAGTTACTCTTTTTTTGAGTGAATTATATAGTGAGACATAAGGTTCCTCTATCCAGTCATTCATGTTTGATCCCTCCATTCATTAGCAAATACTTTTTTTACATGTTCTACAATGAACTGCCCCCAACCACCCTGCGTGGTTTCTTCCTCGGCATTGCGATACTCCATGACCCATCGGAAGACATTAGAACGATTAATTCCGAGACGCCGACCAACATCGGTACAACTATATCCTTGTTCTATAATCAGTGGGTAATTGTGACGATTTCGTTTTGTGCTCATTAGACACCTCTATTTCCCTGTTTTTACTCGAGGTGAATAGGATCAGGAATTAGGATAGCTTCCTGATCCCTGATCCTAAAAATCAATTGTCATAAGATCTTCCGCAAGTATAAGTTCACCACCATAAGTTTTGCGACATTGTTTTTTAATATCTACTTCATCGCATTCAGGATAAAAATGTGTCAGCATTAATTTTTTAACGTTTGCCATTGCTGCTATTTTACCTGCAAGAGACGGTGTTAAATGGCCTTTAACCTTTAATTCATCAGGCAACGCTGATTCGCAAATTAATAAATCAGCTTCTTTTGATAAAGCAATAAGATTATTGCTGAAGTCTGTATCGCCTGAATATACAACTGATATTCTGTTCCGACTCGTAACCCTGTATGCCAAGCTCTCATCGTTATGTTCAACTGGAATTGATTCAACAGTAAATTCATTAAATCTAATGCTGTCATAATCTTTATTATCAAGTTCAACAATATTTATCAAACCCGGCTCAAGTTCAATCCAGTTGCCATATACCATTTTCAGCCTGTTATAAAACTCTGCAAATCCCCTTCCAGCTATAAATGTTATGGGAGTTTGCCTTTGTTCTTTACCGGAATATTTAGAGGAAAATAAAAATGAGACCAGTTCCCCGGTATGATCCAGATGGAAATGACTGAAAAAAATAAATGAAATATCAAAAATTTTAGTATCAACTTCAAGAAGCCTTCTCATTGTGCCGGGGCCTAAATCAAAAACAAGCTTTTTTCCGCCTGTTTCAATTAATGCAGAGCAAGAACTCCTTTTGAGCGATGGTACACATGTACCTGAACCAAGTATAGTCACAGAAAGTTCAGAATTTTTGACAGCCATCATTTTTCACCGGCTCTCTTGTTTATCTTCTTTATAATCCAGGTTAAAAATTTATCTTCATTCTTATAGTCAACTAAGTCCTTTATGTCGGCAAGTGCAATCTCTGAACGAGCCATACTCTTGTGCCCTCCTGCAGATCCGACACGACCAAAACTCAGCCTTGCCACATTACCGGCATTCCTGCGAAGACCGTCGTTTCTAAAAATAATAATCAGTTTCTTTGCATAAATACCGGAAACAATACTCCAGTTTACCGAATCTATTCTCATGAAAAAATCAGCTATAAGTACGCATATATCCGGGTTCACAACAGAACCGAGATGAACATATATTTTGTTTTTTCGCCTGTGCATGTTCTGAATGGCTCTTCTGAAATATTTCAAAAATTCGAGTTTAAGGTCCGCCTGCTCAATCCTCCTGGCCAGATAAGTATTGATATGGCGAAAAAGAAATTGAAATGCCCGGATATCTTCAATTAAAGTCTGCCTTTCAAAATTGCTTGTATCTGTCTTAATTGCATAAAATAAACCTGTTGCCAGTTTAGCGGCTGGTTTAATTTTGGCCGCTCTCAAATATTCGGTCATGATGGTAGCTGTAGCACCATATTTAGGCCGGATATCAATAAAAGATCCTTTTACATCCGTTTCAGGATGATGATCTATAATGACATCAAAGTTAAACCTGGCAAATACTTTATGATGATCCGGCTGTGAATCGACCATTATAAAACGATTAAAGCTTCCCTCATCTATTTCATCAACATGAACCAGACAGACGTCCAGAAGCCTGATCATTGCCAGATTATCAGGACGTTTGATTATATTGATATTGGATATAGTTATATTTGCAACCCTGCGCCATAACAATCTTTTAACGGCCATTGCACTTGAAATAGAATCAGGATCAGCGTCAATAACGATCAGAATATTATCGTTGCCCGAAAATAGATCATAAAAGCGGCGTAATCTTTCAGACACGGAAAGAGCCATATGAGCACCTCGCAAATTTTCCCTGCCATGAATCCCTTTTCTCCAGGGTATCTTTTATAAGAGCAAGTGTTTCCATTTTATTAAGTGACCATGAGGGTGCCACCAGCTCCTCATAATGTGGGTCACCGGTAAGACGCTGAATTACCATATTCCTGGGCATCAGTTCTAAAAAATCACACACAAGATTTACATATTCCTGCTGTTCAAGGCATCTGTAATCGCCGGCATTATAAAGTTTTTCAAGCTTGGTTCCTTTAACAACGTAAAGAAGATGCAGTTTGATGCCATCTATTCCCAGGCCCGCTATAGCTCTTGCCGTCTCAAGCATTTGCTTTTTATTTTCATTCGGAAGCCCCAGTATAACATGCGCACAAATTTTTATGTCTGTAGTCCTGGTAACATCGATAATATCTTTGAAACATTTAAAATCATGGCCCCTGTTTATAAAGGCAAGTGTTTCATCATGAACAGACTGGATACCATATTCTATCCAGATTAGATAATTTTTCTCATAGCTCTGCAAAAGTTCCAGAACCGGCTTGTCCACACAGTCGGGTCTTGTACCGATAGACAGCCCAACAATATCATCTACTGCAAGAGCTTCATCATAGAGGCTTTTTAGCTTGTCAAATGGAGCATATGTATTAGAAAAAGACTGGAAATAAGCAATGAACTTTTTTGCCTTATACCGTTTAGAAAGCGCTTTTTTGCCTTTAATTAACTGATCTTTTATTGAAAGCCCTTTTGCATAAGCGCCTGTTCCCGACCCCTTTGAATTACAGTATATGCATCCGCCTGTTGAAATCGTACCATCCCTGTTCGGGCATGAAAGCCCTGCGTCAATGGTAATTTTCTGGACTCTGCATCCGAATATATTCCTGTAATATGTGTTTAAATCAAAATATCTATTATTCATGTCATCTGAATCCGCCACTTGCTTTGATACTAAAACATATATATATTATCAACAGTAATTACTCAGGTGGATAGACTGAAGACTGAAGACTGAAGACTGAAGACTGAAGACTGAAGGTGGAAGGTGGAAGGTGGAAGGTGGAAGGTGGAAGTAAGCATTATGAACCAATCAACTTTTTAACCCCTGAACCGTGAACCATTTAACCTGACTCACATGAATATATATCAAAAAAAATATGATATCATTGTTATAGGTGCCGGCCATGCAGGATGCGAAGCTGCGCTCTCATCTGCTCGAATGGGTTGCAGTGTTCTTCTTGTTGCCATAGATCTGGATAAGGTTGCGTCAATGCCATGCAGTCCATCAATAGGCGGTATAGCCAAAGGACAGTTAGTAAAAGAAATTGATGCCCTTGGCGGTGAGATGGCAAAAATTACAGATAAAACAGCGATACAATACAGAACGCTGAATACAAAAAAAGGTCCCGCAGTCCATTCTTCCAGAACTCAAAACGACAAAATTCGTTACCATATGGCCATGAAGGCTGTAATAGAAAAACAGCCGAATCTGGACCTCAAGCAGGCTATGATCGAACGTCTTGTTATAGAAAACAACAGCATCGCAGGGGTAGAGGATAATACAGGATTCGGTTATCCGGCCAAAACGGTAGTCCTTGCCGCAGGAACATTTTTAAGCGGTCTTGTCCACATAGGATTTAATTCATTTAAGTCTGGAAGAGCCGGTGAGTTTGCTTCTTATGGGTTACCTGAACATCTTAAACAACTGGGTTTTCAGCTCGGCAGACTAAAGACCGGCACACCTCCAAGGCTAAAAAAATCAAGTATCGATTTTTCAAAGTTCAACAAACAAGACGTTGATCACGCTCCTGCACCGATATCTTTTTTTACCAAAAAGATTACCCTGCCTCAAATTCCAAGCTATCTAGGCTATACCAATAAGAAAAGCCATATGTTAATAAAAGACAACCTTAAATTTTCTCCCCTGCATAGCGGAATTATAAAAGGTATTCCCGCCAGATACTGCCCCTCATTTGAAGATAAAATCGTAAGGTTTCCCGATAAAGAAAGGCATCAGGTTATTCTGGAACCGGAAGGACTTGATACAGACGAAATTTATGCCAGCGGTCTTGGAAACAGCCTTCCAATAGAAATTCAGATTCAGTTTGTCAGATCTGTTGAAGGGCTGGAAAAAGCTGAAATCATGAGACCTGCATATGCTATTGAATATGACTATATAAATCCTGTTCAGATAAAACCCACCCTTGAAACAAAATTAATTTCAGGACTGTTTACTGCCGGCCAGATAAACGGGACTTCAGGTTATGAAGAAGCTGCTGCTCAGGGACTATGGGCAGGAATTAATGCTGCATGTAAAGTTCAGGAAAGACCAGCTTTTATCTTGGACAGGTCACAGGCATACATGGCCGTCATGATAGATGACCTTATAACGAGAGGTACACGGGAACCATACCGGATGTTTACATCAAGAGCGGAATACAGGCTTATGCTGCGTGAGGACAATGCAGATCTAAGGCTGATGGAAACAGGGCATTCACTCGGTCTTATTGACAATGATGCCTTAAAAGATGTGAAAGAAAGACAAAAAATGATAACAAAAGAAATAAATAGAATAAAAGGAACGATAATTAAACCGTCAGAAGAAACAAACAACTATTTACTTGGTCGCGGGACAAAACCCATAATCAATGGAATATATCTTGATCAAATTCTTAAAAGAACTGAGATTGATTATCAAACCATAGAAACACTGGCTAAAAGCTCTGACGATATAAACAAAAAGGTTGCACAACAGGTAGAAATAGAAATAAAATATGAAGGTTATATAAAAAAGCAGCTTCGAGAGATAGAAAAGTTTAAAAACCTGGAGAGGATGAAAATTCCGAAAGATTTCGACTTTACAAAGGTTCATGGTCTTTCAAATGAACTCAAGAAAAAGCTTTCTTCCATAAGACCAAATTCACTGGGACAGGCATCCCGTATGGAAGGTATCACCCCGGCCGCACTTTCCGTACTCATGGTTGCCATCAAAGCCTTTAGCTAAAGGCTGAAGGTGGAAGGTGGAAGGTGGAAGATTCCTGTTATCCTTCAGTCTTCAACCTTCAGCCTATTCACCTGACTATTTACAATGAGGAAATATTAAAATGTCCGAAACGGATTATTATAAAATACTTGGTGTAAACAAAAATGCTACCAACGTTGAAATTAAGAAGGCATATCGGAAGCTTGCCATGAAGTACCATCCCGACCATGCCAGGGGTGATAAAGATGCTGAAGCTAAATTTAAAAAAATAAGTGAAGCTTACGCAGTTTTAAGCGATAAGGAAAAACGCAAAAATTATGACTCATTCGGCTCAACTGGTTTCCGTCAAAGATATTCGCAGGAAGACATCTTCAGGGGATTTGACTTTACCGATATTTTGAAAGAATTCGGAATCAGAGGGGCAAATTCCTGCCCAGGCAGAAGGAACTTTTCATTTGGCGGTGAAACCCTGTTTGGTAATCAGCCAAGGCGGCATCCAACCGGGATCAAGGGATCAGATTTTGTATATGAATTACCTTTGACCATCCGTGAAGTGGCAACCGGAACAAGCAAAACCGTACAATTTAAACGCGCGGAACATACTGAAAAAATAACAGTCAAAATACCAAAAGGCATGGTAACCGGCAAAAAACTGCGCCTTGCCGGAAAGGGTGAGCAAGGGCCATATGGTGGACCTCCGGGAGATCTTTATATCCTTTCCAAGGTTTATGATGATCCGGTATTCACAGTTAAAGGATACGATCTTTATACAAACGCAGAGATCAAGATAAGCAAGGCTATGCTTGGAACAAGCATAGCTGTGCCCACTATTTATCACAAGGAATTATCCCTTAAAATACCGCCCGGAACAAAACACAAGACCATGATGCGTCTTTCAGGCCACGGGCTCCCTTATATGAAGAGCAAAGGAAAAGGCGATCTTTATGTGCTTGTCAGTGTCAATCTGCCGAAAAAGCTTACTGCAAAGCAAAAAAAGTTGATTGAAGAATTGGCTGATACTGGACTGTAACGAAGCAAATTCAGGAACGGGGACGAAATAACTTCCCCAAGTAGGCGCATAGATTTGGCCTGAAGCTGTGATGCATAGTTGGAGAAGTTGTTTCGTCTCCGTTCCTTATTGACAAGACAACACTTTCAATGTATTCAAATCTCAAATTGAACTTTTTTAGCTATTAGCCTTTAGCAGTTAGCCTTTAGGTTAAAAAATCAAACAGATAACACATTCAGCTAATAGCTAATAGCTAATGGCTATAGCTTTTTTACAAATCTTCACATCGGTAAATAAGCTAAACCTATTGCCAGTATTGAAAAAAATACTTTTAGGAAAGAATATTATGGCTGACTTAATTCCCTTACTTAATAAAGAAGATATTGAAAAAATGGTTGCTGATGTTGCGCAAAAAATATCACATGACTATAAAAACAGCGAACTGGTTCTTATTGGGGTTTTAAAAGGTGCATTTGTATTTATGGCCGATCTAATACGAAAAATCACTATTCCGGTTAAAATTGATTTTGTCGGTATTTCCAGCTATGGTTCAAATACTGTTTCATCTGGAAAAATAAATTTAACAAGGGATATTGAAACCAATATTAAAAATAAAGATGTTCTAATTGTTGAGGATATAGTTGATACTGGTTTAACTTTAAAATATCTCATTGATTATCTAAAATCTTTTGATCCAAAAAGTGTCAAGATTTGCGCCCTGCTTGATAAACATGAACGCCGTGAGACGGAGATTGATGTTGCTTACCCGTGCCACAGGATAGAAGAAGGCTTCATTGTAGGTTATGGGATTGATTATGCCGAAGATTACAGAAATCTTCCTGCAATCTACCACTTAAACCAGTGAGAACATATTATGATTATTACATGTAATGAATGTGATACACGTTTCAACATAGATGAAAGCCTTCTGAAACAGACAGGTTCAAAAGTTAGATGTTCAACATGTAAAAATGTTTTTTTAGCATACCCTTCTTCACTCTCTGAGGAATTAGACAAGTCAAGTGAAGTTGAAACAGAACTTGAAGCCCTAATTACTGATGAGGAAATAGAATCGGGCATACAGTATAAAGCTGAAGAAGAATTAGAAGGTATTGAGCTTGCGATGGATGAGGCTTTTGAAGAAAATACCAAAGTCGAAGAAAAGCCTGAAGAATCCGGCCTTGAACTTGAGCTTGATCTGGAGCCCGAGATTGATGAAACACAGGCTGAAACCGAAGTTGAATTAGAGCTTGAATTAGGTGATAAAACAGACAGCGAAATAAGTGCAAAAGAGGAGCCTGAAGAGATTGAGATAGCCAAAGAGACTGAAACAAAAATCGAAGAAAATAAACAGGAAGATATAGATCAAGATAAAACACCTGGGGAAAAAGAAGAACCTTCAAAAACATTTAATATGGGGATTATGCCCGATGAACAAGAGGCTGAAAAAACGATAGAACCCATTGATAAGGCAGAAAAAGAAGCATTAACTGAAAAAAGTGAGCCGCCAAAGGTTGCTGCAAATAAAAAAATAAGCATGCCTGTCCTTTTATTGTTGCTTGCAACGCTCTTGATTAGTGGCGTCTACGTGCTCGACAGAGTCGGAATAAATATCCCCTTTGTCAGTGACTTGTTAAAACCTGAAGTTCAGGATGCCGGAAATCTTAAAATTCACACTTTTGATATAAACAATAAATTTGTAGAAAACTCAAAGATCGGAAAACTTCTTGTAATTACGGGCAAAGCAAAAAATGGATATTTCGATGCCCGCAGTTATATAAGCATAACCGGCATACTCTATACAAAGGGAAAGATACTTTCAAAAACAAAAACAGTTTACTGCGGCACGATACTGTCTGAACTTGAGCTTCAGAATATGGATCTTGACGCTATAAACAACAGGCTTTCGAACCGCCTCGGCGATAATAAATCTAATATTAAGGTTAAAGCGGAAGCAATCATATCATTTATGGTAGTATTTGCCGATCTTCCGGAAAATCTGGATGAATTTACGATTGAAGTAGCGGGATCTTTTCCATCATAGGAGTTAAAAATTCACCACGGATTTTCACGGAGCTTCACTGAAAATTGTAAACAATAAGTAAGATAGTGTCTGTCCGAAAAGTATTTTTTCTTAATACCGGCAATAGGTTAAGCTTATTTACCGATGTGAAGATTTGTGAAAAAGCTATTAGCCATTAGCTGTCAGCTCTTAGCTGAATGTGTTATCTGTTTGATTTTTTAAGCTAAAGGCTAATCGCTAAAAGCTAACCGCTAAAAATCTTCGGCCCAGCATGGAAAGTCTATAAACAACTTGGTCATGGTTATAATGTTGAGAAGGGTATTTTGATAATTCAGTGCAATTTAAGTGAAAATCCGTGGTGAACCTTTAAAATTTGTTTTCGACTTGACTTAAAACAGTTGAGTTGTTAGAGAAGCCATTGTCAAAATTATGGCGATGTAGCTCAGTCGGTTAGAGCATACGGCTCATATCCGTAGTGTCCGGGGTTCAACTCCCTGCATCGCCACCAGCTTATTTTGAAGTAAGGCCTCTCTGGTAGAATTCAGAGAGGCCTTTTTTTATTGCTTGAAAATATATCATAAATTGTATAACTACTCAGGTGATTAGACTGAAGGTGGAAGGCTTTTAGGAACAAATTATGTTCTATCACACAAAAAATTAGGTGAATAGACTGAAGACTGTCAGGGAGCTTCAGCCTTCGGACTTCAGCCTATCCACCTGAGTAGTTACCATGTATTATATTTATTTAAACTGCGATCTACCATGATAACCGGTTTTGAAAAAATTGTTGAAGAACGTATCCGGCAAGCTCAGAAAAAAGGTGAATTTGATAATCTGCCCGGCTCCGGCAAGCCTTTTAAATTTGAGGACGACTGTCATATTATGGAAGAACTCCGTCTCGCCTATAAGATATTGAAAAATGCGGATTGTATCCCACCGGAAATAGAATTAAAAAAAGAAATAAATCACATGGAAGATCTATTACTCAAAATGGATGACACTGCTGAAAAATATCGCTCAATAAAAAAATTAAACTTCTTGATAATGAAGTTGAATTCACTTCGAAACACATCAATAACACATGAAATACCTCAGCGATATGTGTCAGACCTAATAGAACATATAGGTCCAAACCCTTAAATTTTTATAAATTAGGTCGTAACCGTTCACGGCTTGAAACTTGAAATTGGGAAGAACAGTACAAAAGCATAAAGGCCAAATTTCTAATTTCTAATTTCAATGTTCCGTGAACACTTACATTAGGTTTTTATTATTACTTATGTTTTTTAAGAAAAAGAAAAAAAATGAGAACGGCCTCTTTAAAGGAGTTATGACAGCCTACTTTATTGTTGTACTCCATGTTCTTTTAATTGCAGGTGTAGGGCTACTGGTAATTTTTTTCCAGGGCATTATCAATTATATGCCATGGATACTTCTTGGAGGTTCAGCCCTTATCATTGCTACTGTTTACCTCTTTTACAGGCGCATTAAAAAACAAGGAATGACTCTTCGCGAAACTCTCAATTCTCCTATGTTTCAAGGCAGAACAGTCGAGGTGAGCTTATTGGGAGGCCTGGCATCTGTTAAGGTCGGCGACAGGTCCAATGGCGCTCCGGCGCTGGGGAATAATTCATCAACTCAATATCTGCAATTAGAAGACCCTGCTTCCGTCCGTCTAAAAGAACTCGCCCAACTTGCTAATTTACTTGAAAAGAATCTTATTACACTTGATGAATACAATGCATTCAAACAGCAAATCCTAAAGACTTCAGGAAACACCGATTTGAAACTCGTTAAATCTATATAACTGTGGGTAGACTGAAGGTAAAAGGCTGAAGGTGGAAGGGGATGGTATCCTTCAGCCTTCAGCCTATTCACCTGAGTATTTACTTATTGAAATATGCTATGAAAAAATTAACAATTGCCCTTCTGTCCGGAGGCGCATCTTCTGAACGAGAGGTCTCTCTGAAAAGCGGCGACCAGGTCTATGAAGCGCTTGACAAGGAAAAATACAAAGTCATCCGTTACGATCCTAAAACAGAAATAAACCGTCTGGTTGCAGATGCACCTGAGATTGATGCCTGCCTTATAATACTTCACGGACCTTTCGGAGAAGACGGGACGGTACAGGGACTTCTTGATCTGCTTGGCATTCCATATCAGGGAACCGGAGTGCTTGGCAGTGCTCTTGCAATGAACAAAATTGCTGCAAAAAAGCTTTATGAAAAAGCAGGGCTGCCTGTACCGCCTTATATTGCTATTAATCGTGGTGAAGAAATTGATCCTGAAAAAATTGCTGATCAGTTTGGACTGCCCCTGGTAGTTAAGCCGGTTCAAGGCGGTTCAAGTATCGGCATGTCTATTGTAAAATCAACAGAAGCCCTGAAACATGCCGTTGATATTGCTTTTGAACAGGATAATTCAATCCTGATTGAAACATATATTAAAGGCATAGAAATTACAGGAAGCATTATAGGTAACGAAAAACCGGAAGCCCTTCCTGTTGTTGAAATTATTCCCGGCAAAAAGCATGAATTTTTTGACTACGAGGCAAAATATACCGCTGGTTTAACCCAGGAAATATGTCCCGCCCGCATTAATAAAAATCTTACGAAAAAAGCCCAGGAATATGCGCAGACTGCCCATTCGGCTCTATTTTGTAAAGGCTATAGCAGAACTGATATGATTCTAAAAAATAACGATATATACGTACTTGAAACCAATACAATTCCCGGCATGACTCCAACAAGTCTTTTACCTCTTGCTGCAGCAACCGCCGGTATTTCCTTTAGTGAACTTCTTGATACACTGATTGAACTAATACCTCGAAAAGCCACAACTTGCGATTTTTCGCCGGCACTGAACACCAATAGCTGCGTTGCTCAGGCTTGAAATAGCTTGCTATTCCGCGCCTTCGCGCCTTGCTCTTGATGCTCATTGCTCACCGAAAAAACCGCAATTTATGACCTTCCGAGGTATAGGCATTTCCGAACACAGGAACAGCAGGTAATTTATGATCATAAAAGGCAACAGAGAATTAAAAAATCATTATCATGAACTTTGCTCAAAAGATATATGCACAGGAACAATATCCTCAAGGCATATGAAATCATTTATGCTGATTGATCTTCTTGAACGGAATATAAACTGCCTGCCGTCTCCGCTCTCACAAATTCTAAATAGTTCCAAAGCTGCACAGGCTTTAATTTTAAGAGACTGGATGCTTCCGCATACATGCGTTATTACAAAGCGGACAGAACTAATTGAAACCATAAATACATACAATAAAAACAGCATAGGCCCGGTAGTGACCAAAGAAGACCACATGCACTGCGGATATGGTGTAAAAAAATGGGATACCATTGAAACCGTCTATAGCTTTATGTCCCAGTCGGAATCTTCTTATCCTTTTGTAGTTCAGCCTTTTATAGAGAATTTTACTGATCTAAGGGTAATTACTGTGGGAGATTATACTGAGGCATATACCAGGCATAATCCTGATAACTTCAGAATGAATATCGCAGCCGGCGGAAAAAGTCATCCATACATGCTGAAAAAGGAAGAAAAGGATTTCTGCTATGCTATTATGAAACGCAGCAAATTCCCCTTTGCTCATATCGATATTATGATTACTGAAAATGGCAATCATCACCTTACGGAAATATCTTTAAATGGCGGCATCAAGGGAGCAAGTATAAGCAGAAAAGAACTTGACAAGAAAAAGCAGGATCTTCTTGAAAGACTGACAGAAAACCTCGAAAAAAATTGAAAAGAAGTAAAATTCACCACGGATTTTCACTTAAATTACACTGAACTATCAATAGACCTGCTCTCAAGCGAGTTAGTTAGCAACCACTCAGGTGTTTAGGCTGAAGGAAACAAATGATTCCTGAGCGTTATTCTCTATGTTTAGGACAAAATTTCCGGCCGCTTTAAGAAAATATTGGCTTCTGGGAGTCTTTTCCCTAAAAGTCTTCAGTCTTCAGCCTAACCAACCTGAGTAGTTACGTTACTTATTGTTTTACAATTTTCAGTGAAACTCCGTGTCGTTCCGTGGTAAATTATTACAAAAAAAGGAGAGTCTTATGAAAGTCCTGATAATCGGCGGTGGCGGCAGGGAACATGCCCTTGTCTGGAAAATAGCTCAAAGTCCAAAAGTAAAAAAGATATATTGTGCACCAGGGAATGCAGGGATCGCTGACCTGGCAACCTGTTTGCCGATCAATTCCGGAGATATTAATAAACTTCTTGAATTTGCCAAAAAAGAGAAAATAGATCTGACTATAGTAGGACCCGAAGATCCTCTATGCAACGGCATTGTTGATATTTTTGAAAAACAGGGTTTAAAAGTATTCGGCGCAAATCAAAAAGCTGTGGAGATAGAATCCAGTAAATCTTTTGCAAAAGACTTGATGAATAAATACGGGATTAATACTGCTGCCGGCAAAACATTTACCAGTTATAAAAAAGCGGAAGACTATATACGCAAAACAGGTGCTCCTGTTGTTGTAAAAGCAGATGGACTTGCAGCCGGCAAAGGAGTAATTGTCTGTGAAACCGTTTCAAAAGCAATTGATGCTCTTAAGCTTATAATAAAAAAGCGGGCTTTCGGTGACGCCGGGAAAAAGGTTGTCGTTGAGGAATGCCTTACCGGTGAAGAGGCTTCTTTCCTTGCCTTTACAGACGGCAAAAATTTACTTCCCCTTCCCTCCTCACAGGATCACAAAGCAATATACGACAACGACCAGGGTCCAAATACAGGAGGAATGGGCGCATATTCTTCTGCTCCAATAATAGACCGGTATATGCATAAAAAAATTATGGAAGAAGTTATGATGCCGACTATCCGGGCAATGGCAAGTGAAGGCCGGCTTTACAAAGGTGTATTGTATGCCGGACTTATGATAGATAAAGACCGGATAAAGGTACTTGAATTCAATGCACGTTTTGGAGATCCTGAGGCTCAACCTCTTTTAATGCGGATTAAAAACGACATTGTTCCGATAATGGAGGCAACGATTGAAGGAACGCTGGATAAATGTAAACTTGAAATTGATGACAGGGCTGCAGTCTGTGTAGTCATGGCAGCCAAAGGATATCCTGGTTCATACAAAAAGGGCATAGCGATTTCAGGGCTTAAAGACGTAAAAAGAATGAAAGATGTTGTCGTTTTTCATGCAGGCACTGATAAAAAAGATAAAAAAATTGTTACAAACGGAGGCCGTGTCCTGGGAGTTACTGCTTTAGGAAATTCCGTCAAAAAAGCCATATCAAAGGCGTACATGGCTGCTTCCAGGATAACATGGGACGGAGTATATTATCGCAAAGATATTGGACAAAAGGCATTAAAAAGAATAGAACAACCTCCGAAAGTAGGAATTGTGATGGGGAGCGACTCAGACTATAAAGTTATGGAAGAAACTGTAGCTGCTCTAAAAAAATTCGATGTTCCATTTGAAATGACTGTTGCATCTGCACACAGAAGCCCTGAAAAAGCATATGAATTTGCATCCTCAGCACAAAAGCGAGGGCTTAAAGTTATTATTGCAGGTGCAGGACATGCAGCGCATCTTGCAGGAGCTATCGCGGCTTATACTTCTCTCCCCGTTATTGGAGTCCCAATAGATTCTTCTGCCTTGCAAGGCCTGGATTCTCTTCTTTCCACCGTTCAGATGCCTCCTGGCATACCGGTAGCAACTGTGGCTATAGGAAAACCAGGAGCAAGAAATGCGGGAATACTTGCAGCACAGATACTTGCTGTTTCAGATGCCGGGCTGGAGAAAATGCTTGATAATTATAAAAAAGAAATGGCCGCAAAGGTAGAAGAAAAAGCAAGCAAACTTCAAGGTCAAATATAGTGTCCAGCCGAAAATTGCTGATAGATCCTTTTAATCCCCAGCCGGAGTTAATTCTGAAAGCAGCCGGCTTAATAAAAAAAGGCGGTGTAGTTCTATTCCCGACAAGATGTCTTTACGGCCTTGGAGCAGATGCATTTAATCCAGAGGCTGTTGACAAGGTTTTCACGATAAAACAAAGACCATACAACAAACCAATATCAGTTCTGATAAAAGATACAAATGACCTGCATATACTTGTAAAACATATTCCATCAACTGCAAAATGTATTATGAACTATTTCTGGCCGGGACAAATCACAATTGTATTTGAAGCGAAAAACACTATCTCCCGCAATCTTACCGGAGGTACAGGCAAAATCGGCATACGCTTGCCAGAACATCCTGTAGCTCTTTCCCTTGTAAAAGAAGTAAATAGCCCGATAACAGGAACAAGCGCCAATATATCAGGAAAAACAGGGTGTTCAGCTATATCTGATCTTGACGCTCAAATTGCCGATAAAATAGACCTGATGCTTAATGCAGGTCCGCTCAAAGGGGGAACAGGTTCAACAGTTATTGATGTTACAACTTCCTTTCCCACAATTTTAAGGGAAGGTTATGTTTCTGCAAAAAATATTTTTGAAGCACTTGAGAAAAGATAACGCTTTAGCGCTTTTAAATATTATTTTTTGGACAGGATTTACAAGATATTCAGGATTTAAATTATTGTAGCTGTTCACGGCTTGAAACTTGTTTATCCTGTTATCCTGTCAGATTTTTTTTCAAAAGGCTAAATTAGTAACTACTCAGGTGTTTAGACTGAAGGCTATAGGCTGAAGGAAATAAATGATTTCTGAGTGTTATTCTCTATGTTTAAGACAAAATTTCCGGCCGCTTTAAGAAAATATTGGCTTCTGGGAGTCTTTTCCCTAAAGGTCTTCAGTCTTCAGCCTAACCAACCTGAGTAGTTACCTAAATTGTTACGAGAAAAGCAATTTTATTGACAACAACTGCTGATTCACATATGTAAGCATTCTACGCCGGAGTGGTGAAACTGGTAGACGCAGAGGACTCAAAATCCTCCGGGGGCAACTCCATCTCGGTTCGATTCCGAGCTCCGGCACCAAGTAAAATCAAGTGGTTAGCCAACATTGGCTAATCCCTTTTTTGGTGCCAAATCCCGGATTGTGCCCGAAATTGTGCCCATCTGCGATTTAAGGTAGGTTTCCTGCTTTTGAGAGGCAAGCCTTAAGTCAGTATCATTAACAATATTATATCGGTCAAAAACTGATCTGGTTTTATGGCCTGAAATCATCATTGCAACCCTTTCAGGTATTCCAGATCTGACCATATTCCTGACAGCCGTTCTTCTGCAATCATGAAATATTTTTTTGCCTATACCCGTATCTTTACAAGCTTTGCTCCAAGCACCCCTAAAGTCCCTTATACGGTCGTTTCCGTCCTTGTTGGGGAAAACATAAGGAATCAGCTTCTTGCTTTGTTTTCTGTCATGCCATAGCTGGTTAAAGACCTCTCTTAACTCCCCATCAAGATAGACTGTTCTTGCATCGTCATTCTTTGTCTCTCCAACTTCAAGTCTTACTATACCTTGGTTACGGTCAACCTGTTTCCACGTTAACCCTGCTATTTCGGACACCCGCCAACCAACCTTATAAGCGAATGTAACAAAGCCTTTCAGGTAGTCCGGCAAGGCTACGCGCAATGCCAAAAATTCGCCATGTTCAAAGAAGCCTTTCCTTGTGTTATTTTCTTTGAGCATCGGAATATGTGGGACTCTTTCAACGATTGGGGGTGTCTGTCTGGCTCCAATACTCAACATTCTTTTTAATGCCGCCAGTTCTCTATTAATGGTAGCATTAGCTGCCCCTTCTTCCAATCTCATTTCTATGTAAGCTTTAATTCGAGGGCTGTTGATATTTGGAACACGGTCTCTTTCGAAATACTTATTTAAATGGTTTACGCTACTTTCCGCTCTTTTGAGCGATTTTTTTTTGTTGATTCGGTAATCCCGAAGAAAATCTTCTGCCAATTGATCAAAGGTGATTTTTTCGAAATGAACGCTCGGCACCTTGCCCTGCGCTATTTCACCCTCCCTTCTGTCCATGAGTTTCTTGGCAACCATTTTCTTGGTGGTCCCAGAACTCTCTCTGAAACATTTGCCATTGCGGTAATACTTGATCCACCAGGTATTTCCACGTTTGTAGATCATTCCCATGTCACACCTCCATCTTGTAATTTGACGGGCACAAGATGGAACAATCAAAAGGGCTGCCCTTTAGCGAAGCAGCCCTTTCGACATTCACATCTTTCCAAATTTTAATTGTCTTTGCAATAGGCAATTAGCATTTATTTTTCCAAGAGCTTTTCGAGAGGATTGAGTGTTGGTTGAAAAACTTTTTTATATAATGAATTTTCCAAACTATTGTGATGCCAATCTATCGTTTCGTCATAGTCTATGAGGATGCTCTCTATCTGTTGAGAATTTAATGTGATTACATAATCTTGTTTTTTGTCATCTACATTATTGAGACTTGGGAATTCATCCAAACCTATTGCGATAGAATAATGTACATAGGCTAGTTCTGTAAAGTTGTTGCATCCAACTTTTAAGCCACAATTCTTATCAATATTGTATATAGTTATGATTCGAGGTTCTTGTGTCTTTTCGATTTTGTTTAAAATGCCTGTAACTTTACTCATAAACTTTTTGTTATAATTTAACTTTGGTTTCATTTTTTTCTCCTTTCGGATGTTGCCCTTCAGCCTTTATTGATCAGGCCGTCAGGTAATTAGTTGCATTGTTTGTGCTTTTTAATAAACGATTCTAAATCTACATAATCGACGAACATCTTTCGCCCGACCTGAACATAAGAAAGCTGGCCGTCCCAGATCTGGCTACGCCAGAACCATTCGGTTGCGCCAATTTCACGGACAAGCTCTTTGATTGAGTAGAGCCTCTTCGTGGGCACATTATGGGCACAGCCGCTTCTAACCACCTGAATTACCTCCTTATATTTCGGTACATTGGATTGACAATCCATTCCTTTTATCCTAATGTTTTCTTTCTCATAGTAGTTCTCATATTTTCAGATTGTAGCTGGTGTTATCGCCAGCATGGAGACAAGATAACCCATTGTTATTATTAAACAAGAAGCAAACATTAATGAGTTAATGGTCGGAATGTTTGGGGGGGTTTTGGAAATGAACTTTAAAAATGAGATTGATCGACCAGATCGTTCTTGATACGGCCTGGACGATCTCTTGCAGAGGTGAAGAAAGGATTCTTGGGAGTGTTACAAATGGTATGAAAAATTTTAGGAAATAAAGCTGGAAAATAATAAAGCCGCTCGAAAGCGGCTTTCAGAAATTTCTATTTAAGATATTGGCTCATTTTTTCTTTGGTTTTTTTGGCCTCCCTCCTTGTGATTTGTATTGTTCTGGCAGAGCAGCAAGAATTTTTCGGATTGTTGTTTCAGGGATGTTTTCATCAAATTTATTGACTTTAGCCTGTATTTCTTTAAACAGCATTTTCTTTTTCTGTTTTTGACAAAAAATTCCAATTTCTACGGCGGCTTTTATTGATGCATCCCATTTTTCCTTCTGTGTTTTTAACTGACCAAACTCCCGACGTTCTTTACCATCCAGAGGTTGTTGCTTATTATCATCATATAACCAAGGCTTTCTGATTTCAAGTTCTTCCACTTCCGATTTGAGATAAATATAATCTTTTGGATTAATATCAAAATTCTGTGCTTCAGGGCTTAACGGGTCAAACCTTACTCCAAAAGGATTATATGCAGGTAAATCTCGGCTCATAACAAATTTCTTTAAAATAGTTATATTTTTACCCCATCTTTGCAACACTTCTGTGTGCGACAATATTTCCTGATCACCTGAATCATCAATTGACTTAAACCGCTTTCTAAATATTTCTTCGTATTCTGCCTTATCATCGTAAAAATGTTTTGTACCATAATATCCTTTAGAATAGTAAAATTGTTTTATATATTTATCTAAAAAATCAGTCTTATATGATATTTCAAAATCAATTGTATTTCTCATTTGTATATATTCATCTAAAAAAGCAGGGATAGTTTTTACAAAATCTTCACTATAATCATTAGCCATTGCGTATAATATGTTAAGGTCTTTGTATTCATCTTCTGTAATGTTTGACTCAGGACCTGCCAAATAATTATTTTTTGCTATATTCATTATTAATTCATTTAGATATAAAACCATGTCATCTAAATTATCAATCGGAGCATTCCCGCTTTTTAACAAAGATAAAAATCCATCTGTTTTGTTGTAAATAGAAAAAGTAGTAATAATTCTTGGAAACACCTGTTTATGATTTTTATTTTCATAAGCTATAATTTTGTTAAAATCTTTTTCATAAATATTGCAAATACTACCTTCTTCAAACCATTGAGGATATGGATATTTCGGGTCTAATTTTTGAATATCATCTGGAACATGATATAAATCCTCTGTATCTTCCTGATTTAAGTCTGGCAAATCATCAACAAAGAAAGGAACAAAACATCTAAAATTGAAATTCATCTTTTTTATTAAATCAGATGTTTTTAAAGAATACTTGTGAATCGTAGTTGTTTTGCAAGATGGACAAGTCAGACCAATAAAATTATATTTATTATTTGTTAAAAAAATATAACCCCACTTTAATGCTGCGGATGTAAATTCCTTGTTATTATATTCTTTTTTGCAAGCAGAATTTTCACATTTAAAAGGAAAAACTTCATCAAATACTGTCCATTCTTCCATTTTGAACCTCACTTTTCATAGCTTTAATATCATTTTGAACTGACCAATTTTAAATAATATTAGCAATTTTTCTTATAGATTGCAAACAAATATTAATGAAGATAGAGAGTTTCATCGTTTCAATCGCCCGACCGCCTATCTTGGACGAATATGGCATTAGTTTGTCCGCTGTTCAGTGGTCTCCACAATTCGTATAGTCAGACCAATCATCTTATGGGGTGGAAATTCGTTTATACGGACAAACTCGGCCAGAAAAGACCTGTCGGCATCCATCAAAGATGCCAATTGCATTGCTACTATCTTTGGCAGATATCCCATGTCATGAACGCCAAACAAGCTGACCCGAATGGCATTTGGATCGTAAGGATTGTCAGGCTCACGTATCATAGCGTAAGTGCCGATATCAGCACATCCCCACTGCTTGATGTTATACTGTGCTTGGCCGAAAGTAACTCCGGCAAGCTTTGTTATGATTGGTTTGAACATTAGTTTCACCTCCGTCCAGGTCATTAAAATTAAACTCAATGTGACGATGTTCAATTAAACTTGTCATAGCACGTGCCAGTTGGTGACCGAACCTCAATGTCGGAAAAAAAACCGCCGGCACTCACCATGCTTACAATTCAGGTGTTCAACAGACACAAGACTGACACAGTGGGGGTGGGTGGAGTGACGGAGTGACAGACAGTGTTACAGGATTCCACTATATTCTATAGAATATAGAGTCTATATAGAAAAATCCTCATTCCTCCATCACCTTGTGTCTTTGTGTCAGTCTTCCAAATGTATCAGAAGTCCTAACCCGGCAGAGGGGGGTTTTGATTCAAAAGCCCGATCCTGCTCCAACCTCTTGCCCCGCCTTGGCCCATTCTTACCGGCAAATATCCCTTCTCCCTCAACTTTGTGCCAAAGATTCTTTTTGTCAAAGACTGCTCCCTGTTTGAATCACACCATCCAGTATATGCTTGATAAAGATCCTTGGCCAATGCTTTGAGTGAAGCTTTTTCAACACAGCAATCAGAAATGAATTGAGAAAGAACGTCCATCTCGTTTCTATAATCCTGGGTAGCCATTTTAACCTCTTCAGGTTCACCGATACCATTTTCTATCCATTCCAAACATCCACGTACCGCCCATGCCATTATCCCTGGAAGTTCTTCCTTCAACTTTTTAAGCAGGTGTCGATCTCTTTCAGGTTCAGGTATGGTTACATCAAAAGGGATCAATTTAATCCGCCTCCAAATAGCAGGGTCAGTTCCCTGGATAACCGGCCTATGATTAGTTGCCAGGAAAATTTTATAGTTTGGTTCAAAATCAAACCATTCCTGATGTAAGAATCTGGCGGAGACAGTATCGCTCCCGGTCATCTGTTTTATTAAATTTTCAGCAAGCTGTTGATAAGCTTCTGCTTCTGATGCAGTTACAAATCGAACGCCTTTGAGCCTTGCTACGTCATTAGGGATTGCTCCCTTTCTCTTCACCAGCAAAGTTTCAGTAGGTGTTTGTTTGGCATAATCTCCTAACATGGCATTTATTGTTTGAAGAAATGTTGTTTTACCATTAGCGCCTGTGCCCCAGAAGATAAAAAAACATTGTTCTCCGGTATCCCCGGTAAGGGAATACCCTATTGCTCTCTGAAGGAACGAAATCAGATTTTGATTGCCATCCATTATTCTGTCTAAAAATTCAATCCACAAAGGGCATTCAGCATTAGGATCATACATGACTGGTGCTAACTGTGTGATCAGATGCTCCCTGTCATGAGAAAGGAACTCACCTGTCTGAAGATCAATTGTTCCGTTTTCACAAGTCAGAAGCCAGGGATTTTGATCGAAGTTTTCAGGTGTAACAGAAACTTCATCCCTTGCCAGAGAAATTATTGCTTTAATTTTAGCGTCTGATTCTGATTTCATCGCATGGTTGAAGATTTCTTTTCGTTTACTTTTATCTGGTTCGTTTTCTATTTCCCTGTAAATGGTGCGGACAACTTGTTTTGCCTTCTGACGAATATTACCTTTCCTATCAATTGCCCAGCGTTTCCCATCCCATACAAGCCATTTCTTCCAGTCATAACAATATCCGATGTCTTCACCGCACTGGGAAACAAGCCGTTCAGCGTTCCCAAGGTCGGTTAAATGAAATGTTTTGATTTCATGAATTCGTTCAGGGCTATAAGTCTTTGTTGTTGTTTCAATGGCTTTCTGAATAGTAACCTGACCATAAGTGCTTCCTTCGGAGCTATGTGTTTTATCCCACTTGTCACGATAGAGACCAGATTGTCTGAACATACGGTCAATACCTATTGAATTGCAATCAGTCCAGAAAGCGAGCATTTTACACAATGCTAAATCAGCCTCGCTTGAAGATGGGTAATTGTTGGAATTACCCTCCCAAAGACGACTAAATTTTTTACCATTTTCTGCAAACTTTGCTTTTTCTATAAGATCGGCATCGTCAATCCCAAGTTCATGCATTGTTGATTCTGCTGCGCTTTCAGGTTGAGCTGAATTATTTTTATGAAATTCCTTTATTTCTTCTGATCTGTCAGTAATTGTTTTTGATGATCCGTTTAACAGATTCCCAGTAATCGTAAAATAACGTCCATTGTCATAAATCTCGACATTTCCATTTTTTCTCCATCCTTCTGGTAGCTTGCCTTTTGCGATAACGTGAACACCCTTCCCGGAAGGACTGATTTCTGTGTAGCTGTTAAGTTGATCTATAATTTCCTTTGCATGCGGTTCTATTTCGCCAGTATCAGCACTTATACAGTCATCTATATCAATCCCAACAAAAGAGTCATTTTGAGAGAAAACAAAGCCGACACCTTTCAATCTATTATTTTCAAAGTATTCAACTGCATTTTCAAAAGATCCCCATGTATTTGGATCGCTGGTTTTAGCGAATGAGCCTGTGATTGGATCAATTGGTATTTTACCAATTTTCCCATTGGGTCTTTTTTTATCTTTCCATGCCACCCATTGAGGAAATGTGATAAGTTCTTCAGGAATTGCATTTTTATTTAATATAGCACCTCCATTGTTAAAGTTCATAATGTCCTCCCGACAAAATATTTTATAAGACCAGCTCTTTTGAAAAAAACAGGTCATTTTTTTCTGTTTTTTTGTAATGGCTCACCCCAAAAAGAAGCGAGCCATTTTTTAAATTCATTTGTTCGTTTCAGTCTCAATAAACTGTTTCATGACAGTCATCAGTTGAAAAATATTGTAATTGAGCAATCCAAGTTCACATCTATTAAGGATTTCGTTGTAAATTTCACAATTTTCTTTCAGACAATTTTCATCGAAAAAGGGGCATAACTTTGTTTTTGTTTTCGATGGTTTCTTACGCATGATTATTTACCCCCTTACCTGATATTTCAACGCCTGCCTTCTTCACTGCTGCCTGAAGGGTAAAGCCTTCATCAAGATAGTCGTTTATCTTGTGAATGATTTTGATCTGCTCCTGGCTGAATCTGCGGTATGCCCTTTCACCTGATACAACACGGGTTGCTTCAGAAATGTATCCCTTGGCCTCCCAATTGCGGATTTGTTTTTGGGTAACGCCAGTCATTTTGGCTGTGTCACCGATGCTGTAATTCTTTTTTGTTGAATTTTTCATGGAACTATCCTCCTTGAATTATTATTGAGGGCTAAAAAAAGCCCCTTCTGTATATAAGGGAGGTTAGTTTATTCCTGCGGTTGAAAGATAAATTTGGGGAAAGTTATTCGTCTTAACATTAAGGGAGGATAATGCCATGAAGAATTTGAACCAATTTAGCTTCGTATAATGTAAAAAATCCAGAATAGGAGCTAATTAGATGAAGAGATCGGTAAAGCAGTTCAGTCAGGAATTTAAATTGAAGGTTGTACTGGAATCAATGAGAGAGAAGCTAACCACAAATCAAATAGCAGCTAAATATATTTCACGCT
>Ga0255427_1029_pt1 | contig 34045 bp, 34 predicted proteins | sample ANMaggSeSYBR02D9_FD_182671 | JGI IMG/M metagenome (GOLD analysis project Ga0255427, IMG submission 182671) | Sediment cell enrichment communities from methane seep in Santa Monica Basin, California, United Staets - ANME aggregate JGI... | ecosystem: Environmental > Aquatic > Marine > Cold seeps >... | reverse complement strand
GTTTAAGCCCGAAAGTTCATTTCTGTTCCATATATAACGATAAAATAATATTTCTGTTTTATCACCAGGTGATTTCAAACTAATATTATTGGGCCCTATTAGAATTACAATCCAATTTTTATCAATAGAGGCAATATTAAGATTTTTGAACATATTTTCTATTTTTTCTTTATAATATTTTATTGCATCTGGATATTTATCTTTATACCCTTCAAATTTTTGGAGGCGTGGTCTTGAAACCATTATATTAAATAATCCAGGAAAATCATTCATTTTTTTTATTTCATCATATATTTCTTCGAGGTGCTGATTTTGAGTACTTCCTGTTTCTTCATGCTCCAATTTCAATATGAAGTAATTATTCTCATCCTGCCAAGATAAATCATAACCTTCATCAATAGGTTTTTGAAAACTTTTTGCATCATCAATATAGTTAATATCTTCTAAAAAGCGAGGAAAATTTGGTTGCGTATAAGACATCCCAACATTACAATTTATTTCGTAACTATTCAGCCATACATAAACGTTATCGGTAGACTGAATAGTCCACAAATAGATAATTGCACACAATTGTCAAATGCCTTTGGAATCGATGGACGTAGACTCAGTATTAAAAACTAAAAAATGTATCGCCATAGACACAAATAAGCTGATTTTCGTCATCGGCATCCGGTCTAAAGGAAGGCTGAATAGTTACTTTATTTCTTTACCCCAGATATAAAAACATGCTTCTACAAAGGGTGACCAAGAATTTGTCAACCACCATGAATTCGAATGTTTGTTATGACCAAAAAAATCAAAATAATATTTGATAAACTCAAATAGATTTGTAAAAATTATATCTTAGGTAGGATTTGCATAATTTATCGTTATTGGACGATTGTAATTCATTTTTGGTCTCCCTTGTTCGCCTGACTTTTCAGGTAATTAATTTTGTGAAAACGCATCTCCTTCAATATTATGCTCTTGTTTTCCTTATCATCTCTATTAAACTAGAAGCGACTATAGAACGTAGATGTTCTGTTGTTTTATAAAATTGTATTCTCATAGGTGCAATGTCAAAATGAATCTTAGTCCCCTCTTTTGCAATAAGTAGAATATCTAATGGCTCATTACCAACTCCATGAGCATATCCGAGTTCATAGTATACATTAGGTCGTTCTTGAGTTAGATCAAAGATAATAAACTCGGCTTGTTCTATTAATTCAGTTATCTCCTTAATTATAAAACCTGACCCAACGTTTTCATCCACTCTTTTGGCTTTCAGCTCAAGCTTCGAACATTCATCTTTAATAGCGGAATATTTATCCTGCACATCATCTCCAAGAAATGGCATGGCAACAAATACTATTTTCGGTTCAAAAGTTCCTTGGTCATCAGGATCATAATCTAACCCTCCAAATTCCTCATCCATAAATGTATGTTTCCGACCCATAGTTTCCCTATGAATAAAATATTGAGTATGATTTCATATTCGATAATGAATTTGTATATGCATAATGAAATATTCTATATATTTGTTACTATTCGCGCCTATTTTTCAGATATAAAAAGCTCAATCTGGATTCTATCGCCCACCGAGCATAAACCATCCATTTCGCAGTCACCGGTATACCCCGGACAAATTGTCCCGGGCCTGTATAGCGTTTTCAGGATAATATCCTGTTATTTCCGCAAGTGCATTAGGATTATGCGGGGAAAGGGATTCGAACCCTTGTACTCCTACGAGACTAGGCCCTGAACCTAGCGCCTTTGACCTGGCTGGGCAACCCCCGCAAGGGGTTTGTTTTCTTATTATCGCACACTTCGATCGAACCTTGTGAGGTTCGGCTGCGGCAACTACCGCATTTGGGTCTTGGATCGAAAATCCAATAACCACATGACAAACGATGCCATGCAGTCTATGAATATGGATTCCTGAATTGTATTAATCAGATTTAAGCCTTTACTATGACCCAAGCAACTTTATCAGCAGAGCCTTTTGCGCATGCAACCTGTTCTCTGCCTGGTCAAGCACCGCAGAATGAGTGCCGGTAAGCACCTCACTCGTGATCTCCTCGCCCCTGTGTGCAGGAAGACAATGCATAACCATACAGTCATCCCTGGCAACATTCATCAGGGCATCATTGATCTGGTATGGCCCCAGGTCACGCAACCTCTGCTCCTTCTCATCCTCATCGCCCATAGACACCCATACATCAGTATACAGGACATCTGCATCCATTGCAGCCTCCTTTGCTGAAGTAACAACCTCAACCGAACCCCCCATACCCCTGGCCTTTGCAACCATGTCAGGGTCAGGCTCGTACCCCTCAGGGCAGGCCACGCTCATCTTCATCCCTGTAATAGCAGCAGCCAGTATCGCAGAGTTGCACACATTATTCCCGTCACCTATCCAGGCAAACTTCAGGCCCTCGAACCGGCCCTTATATTCCCTGATAGTCTGCAGGTCAGCCAGCAGCTGGCAGGGATGTTCCAGATCAGACAAAGCATTGATGACGGGTACTGTTGCATATTCTGCCAGTTCTTCCAGCGTACTGTGACTTACGACCCTTGCCATAATACAATTGAGATACCTGGATATAACCTGTGCAGTATCGCCAACAGTCTCCCCCCTTCCAAGCTGGAGGTCCCGATAGCTTAGGAACAATGCATGGCCACCCAGTTCAGCCATGGCAACCTCAAATGATATACGTGTCCTGGTAGATGATTTTTCAAATATCATGCCCAGGCTCTTATGCTTGAGCATTTCAACGATCTTACCCTTTGACCTTTTCACCTTCAGATCATCTGCTACATCAAGCAGTTCATTGATCTCATCAAGGGAAAGGTCGCTTATAGATAACAGATTCGACAAAAATACCGCCTCCTGTCAAACAGAACTCATAGTTAATACATTTGGCCTATTTAACTGTTATCCCTGCGCAGGACTTTCATGTGGTCGATACGCTTCTGTATCAATTCTTTTTTGCCAATATCATGCCTGCACTCCAGTGGCCCTTTTACATTGGACAGTGCCTGCTCTGCAATCACTTCCGCCTCTGCTATGGTATCAGCGATTCCAACGACAGCAGCTGCCCTTGATCCTGTGGTGTACACCACACCATCGGCTTCATACACACTGGAAAAGAACAGCAATGCTTTGCCCATATCCCCAACCTCGATAGGAGCATCCTTTGCAGGATCTTTTGGATATCCGGCAGGCACTGCATATTTACACACACTGGCTTTCTCCGAGAACCTCACATCCAGGGTGTCAAGCGTCCCGGCTGCCACAGCCTCGGCAATATCAATAAAATCAGTCTCCAGCAACGGCAGTACGTTCATCGCCTCCGGGTCCCCGAACCTGGCATTGAACTCGATCACCCTGATACCGGCAGCTGTTAAAATGAACTGGCCGTACAGGATGCCCTTGTACTCTTCACCAGTCTCTTCCTTTACCTTGCAAATCACATCCTCCATGATCCCTTTTGCCTCCATGTAGTCGCCCTCGACCATGAAAGGCAACAGGTTCCCGGCATCGTTATACGAACCCATGCCGCCCGTATTTGGTCCCAGGTCACCTTCGTATGCCCGCTTATGGTCCTGCACCGAAGGTGCATAGGCCAGGTGGGTTCCATCCACAAATGCCTGGACCGTTACTTCCTCGCCTTTCAGGTTCTCCTCGATGACCACCATATCACCTTTTAATAGTTCACTTGCATAGGCTTTGGCAGCATCCAGGTCTGGTAACTGGTCACCCATGACCTTGACACCCTTACCCCCTGTCAACCCGGCTGGTTTTAAGGCCACGTCTCCCAGTTCATCTATATAATCATGGGCCTGTGCTTCCTGCCCGGTGTCAAAAACCCTGAATGCAGGAAGACCTGCAATGTGGTGTTTTTCCATGAACTTACGTGTCCACGCCTTATCGAACTCCAGTTTTGCAGCCGCCCGTTTCGGGCCTACTGACGGGATGCCCAGAACTTCAAGGGCATCTGCCAGCCCGGCGGCCAGCGGCGCTTCGGGGCCTATCACCGCAATATCCGCACCGATATTCTTTGCATACTCAGTGACCTTATCTACGTCGGTTTCACTGTTCAGCAGGAAATCCTCACACAGGACTGCAATTCCGGGATTTTTCCTTGACATTACAGCATAGAGCTCATGCTCACGTTTACTTTGGGAAATGGCATGGGCAATGGCGTGTTCACGCCCTCCTCCACCTACCAATAAGATTTTTTTCATATCAGATCCTCAAAACGATTTTATTTAAAACTATAATAGAACTCAAATCAATAATATCCATTAATAATGTTATGGTTTTTTTTACGTAGTGCTCCATAAATAATTATTCTGCATTAAATAAGCTGCCAGACCCCCGGCACCAGGCAATTCTTAACATAGGGATGCTGAGGATGCATGGGGAAGTATAAGGATGCCGATCAACTGTATATTGCTGTTCGGAACTAAAAAGCTGTGTTGATAATTTGATAATACCGTTAACTACACGGTTCCTTTTGTAAAGGTTTATTATATGTTACGATACATATGATTGTTATACCTTGCGGAGGTGACGAGAGGATGGAAGCACGGGATATTATTTTCTCAATAGTAATGATTGTGTCCTCCTTTGTATTAACATACAAGTGGTTGACAAGATTCGCCTCAACGAATTATTCAGCAGATGCTGTAATTGTACTTGCAGCAATGGTACTGATGGGTGCCCTGGCTGCAATGATACTATCTGTGGATATCAGGTTAAGACGGATCGAATCTATAATAGAATCAAATGAACGGGCACTCAGGATAAACATCCAGAGCGTAGAAGAAAACCTGGATCGAAAACTCAATGTGGTTCTCAATAAAACCAACAATACAGTGGAAGAGATGTCAAAAAGGATGTACCGGTAAACCTAACCGGTAAATCCATCTTTCAGCATAATCCCGACCATCTCAATTGCATTGGCGGCATCATCTACATCTTTTATTCTTCGTATATCGATATGGCCGTTCCTGTAAATCATGACATTCCAGTCATTGAGCCTGAACCTTGCCACCCCCAATTTGGCAGAGCAGCGCATCCCAGGCATTTCCAACTCTTTAAGGATACTGCACACGATATCCATATCCAGGCCACTGCCAAAACCGGATTCTGCGATAAATAAAGATGCATCTACTATACAAGGTCTGGCCAGGAATATCTTCCTTACAGTACTCATCTGGAACACTATATAGCACGGTAGATATATTATGATTCGGGATAAGAACTAAATAATATCTGGACCAATTTTTTGTGTCCAAAATTCATATTTGTCCCAAGTTATTGATGAAAATCCCCTAATAATTCCTCAATCTTACTGGCGGTAGTATCCATTTTTATAAATAACGGCCCGAGATTGGCGTTTCCACTTTGAAGTACAATAAAAAGGGCTTTTTCGCCTGCTTTAGTCATTATAAGTTTGCAGTGCTCGCATTCGGTAACCACACGGTTGGGAGTTCCCTGATTCACCTGGCTGGAAATGATATCCGCTGCACTATGCAGTGCAGAGCTCATGGCTGCAAGTATATCAGGATTGGACCTTGCCGGGACCAGTGAGGTCAGGTGGACACCAGACCGACTGGTAACAAGTGTTGCTTCAATACCCCCGGTTGTTTTAAAACCAGCTAATAGTTCCATAAGATTTGATTGCACTTCAAACGTCATAGTTAAAATCACATAACTGTTCTTAACTTAAGGGAAACGTGGGTTAAACGAAATATCCAACTGTATATGCTTTTTAATAAACTTCAAATATAAGTCTACCGATAGAATTAATAGCATTTCAGGATGTATGAATAAATATTCGCAATATCTATAAGGGGATGAACAAAAATGGCAAGGGATTCTGTAGGAGTTATCTTCGGCAAGACCGGAACTCACGATTTCATGTTCGCTGTACCAGATAGCACTCTGGTTAAGCGTACCGATTATGTAAAGGTCTGGCATGAAAGTGACGGCTGGACACTGGCACAGGTCATGTCAATGACCCGCAGCAGTGATGATTTTAAGCTGGACCAGGCCGCTGATGCTGCAGGAGGTGCAAAGATGGAGATCCCGGACATTAAACTGGTGGCCGAAGCCATGGTGATCGGAGGGCGTGACAAAGACGGATTGTTAAGGTCACCCAGGACCCCGTTCTCACCCGGGGATAAGGTGTTCATAGCGGATCATGACCTGATACGTTCCACCCTGGGTCTGTCCCACGGTGAGGTGAATATGGGGCTGCTGGAAGGCCATGACATCAAAGTATCCCTTGGAATGAACAGCCTCATCCAGAAACACTGTAGTATCCTCGCCAAGACCGGTAGCGGTAAATCATATACGGCAGGTGTCATACTTGAGGAGATACTGGAACGGGATATTCCACTGCTTATTATTGACCCTCACGGGGAATACAGTTCACTGAAAGAGCCAGGCACTGATGATGCCAGGGACCTGTATAGTAAATTCGGCATATCTCCCAGGGGGTACGGTTCACAGGTCACAGTGTATACGCCTGCAAATAAAGTGCTGAACAAAGATGCTGATAAGGTGTTTCGGCTGGATGGCATGAACCTGAGTGCAAAGGACCTGATGCAGATACTTCCGGATGAGAAATCCAATAACCATCAAGGACTGTTGTACGAGGCGATTTCCAAGATCAAGGCAGAAAAGGAGTTCTATGCCCTGGATGATATCATATTCGAGGTTGGGAACAACAAGAGCAAACTTAAATGGAACGTTATTTCATCCCTGGAATCCCTGCGTGAGGCTGATATCCTTTCTGACCACCCTACTACTATCGAAGAGTTGTTCACCCCGGGACGGGCATCTATTATTGATATGAAGGGGGTATCCCCCCAGCTTCAGGGTATGATAGTGGCAAAGCTGTGCAGCGATCTGTTCGAGGCCAGGAAGATGGGGAATGTCCCGCCTGGCATGCTGGTGATAGAGGAGGCGCATAACTTCTGTCCTGAAAGGGGTTTTGATAAGACTGTAAGTACTGAGATTTTGCGTACGATCGCTTCGGAAGGCCGCAAGTTCGGGCTGGGCATGATGGTTATCAGCCAGAGGCCTGCACGTATCGATAAGAATGTGCTGAGCCAGTGCAATACCCAGATCATCATGAAGGTGACGAATCCAAATGACCTGAAGGCCATTAGCAAGGGGCTGGAAGGTATCAGCAGTGAGGTGGAGGAGGAACTTAAAAGACTGCCGCCCGGGGTGGCCATGTTGGTATCCAACGATATCGAGCGCCCGGTGCTGGTGGATATCAGGGTGCGCAAGAGCAAACATGGCGGGGAGTCTGTGACTATATCAAGATCGGCTGCCGCCCATCATCGAGCACCGGCAAAGCAATCCGGGACTACGCCAGAACAGGCCCAAAGACCGGCTCAACGTAAGGAGACCCCTACCCAGAAACGGGAAGTTGGCGGGTTGTTCAAAAAGGTTTTTGGGTCTGGGAAATAAAAACAAGAAAATGAAAGATTGAATAAACCGCCTGTATCTGGTACAGACGATAAAAAATTCAATCCTCATTCTCAAGGACATCTATCCGGATCATAATATCCTTGGCCTTTTCCTTGTAATTGTCCCTGATGTCGTTATACTCGTCCTCAGATATGATACCACTGACATGGTCCTCATCCAGTTTAAGAAGCACATTGAATATAGCCTGTTTGGTTGTTTTAAGTTCATCAAGACTGAGATTTTCAATGTCATTAGTTTCAAGAGATTGTTGCCGGGATGTTTCTTCTTCGACTTCATCCTCTTCTGCTTCCAGGTCCTCTTTTATCCCCTCATTTCCCTCATCTTCATATTCATCTTCAGCATCGTCCGATTCCAGAACATCTTCTATGTCTTCATCGTCCTCGAACTCTTCCTCTTCCAGGTATATATCTTCATCCTGTTTTTTTGGCAGGACACTTCCCAGTTTATCTTCCAGTCCTTTTATTGCCGGACTCTTACCTCTCAGTACCACATAACCGATCACTGAAATAATAACAAGCAGAATAATCAGGTACAGGGTAATATCAGATCCGACCGGATTTGATTTGCTTAACTCGAATGAAATCTCAACAAACAGAGGCTGGAACCAATTGTAAGTCTCTGAATTTCCAATTCCCTCAAAAAGATCAGCATTTATTTTACTCCCCTCATTATCCAGTACAGTAGTCTTCATCCCATCAGATTTTTCCAGTTTTACGACCAGGGCTGGCATGCCAGTGATGGGCATATAAATATAATTAACATTTGTCGGATATTTCAATTTCTTTGTAAAGGTAACCGATTCGGTCGTTTTCCCTGTTGGTTCTGCCGGAACCATATATTCAATTTTGTACATGGGAGCCATACCGGTTCCTGATAGTATGATATCATTCCATCCTACAACATTCTCACTAACCTGGAAGGCCTCAATTGTGTTTCTGCCTCCATCTGTTGCCATCTCCTGTCTTGACACAGCAATATTGAAAGCACCATCCTGTACGTAGGTATAGATAGGGCCGGAATAGTTCCCCGTCCCGAGGTTCTTGTAGATTATGGTTTCGACTATTCTAAAATACCCGGGATAGGTTACCTGGTCAACCTCAATAAGATGCTGGATAATTACAATATTTGCCCCGTATGAAGATACTGCGACTTCTGGAGTCGAAGTATTATTGCTTCCATTAATGGCGTAATCCGGAAAGGCTGATGCTGTGGAAAATGAGAATAATAGTGCCAGAATGACAAATGCACTGATGAATAAAACTGAATTTTGCTTTAACATTGAGTTGTACGTCCTTTTTTCATTAAAATGAATATCCCTTGCAATATTATTTTATATCACATCTATTATACGCCTATTATAAAATATTAACTTGTTAAAAACCTGTCCGAAAAATCTGGGATGCATGGGGATTTGCCTGTTAGGTAAGGCGGATGAGCACGACCATATAATTCATACTGTTTGAAAAAAGGTGTGGAATTGATTGCTTCGATACAGGGGAGAATAACCTTTTTATTCTGATTTCTTTCTGATTCTAATTTCCTTCTGTTTCGGTCATTTTCGTATGTAACATCCATCCGGAAGAGTCTATTTTTCCGTTAGGTAATACAACAATCGTTCCATCGTCTATTTTAACGCGTGTTTTTCTGAGCGTAACATCAATGATCTCTCCTTTATATTTCATTGTCTCGATTTGGTCACCAATATTAAAGTGTCTATCCAATAGTAGGAATATACCTGCTAATGCATCAGCTAAGATATTCTTAACAGCTAAAGCAACAGCAGCTCCGATAAAAACAGACGCCCCTATGATAGGCATGAGAATATTTTCTAAATTAAGTTCTGCCGTGATCGACATGATGACAATGAACCATAAAATGTATACGACAGTCCTTCGCAAGAGGTTCTGCGTGTCTAAAGGTAAAATTGTATTACTTAAGTATCTTCTAATGGACCTGCGAATAAAACCAATTACAATAAAAGCAACTATCAGGATCAATATAGCTTTTAAATATGCCATATATGGTTGAGCTAAATCTAACATATCTGCAATTTCCATCACTAATCACCTATTTTTTTTTAACTTGTCTCCAACCCTTCAATGGCAAAAGTTCTGTAACAATTTTAGTGTTTTTTTATATAAGAATGTTACGCTTATCAATAATCTTTTAAAAATTATTTAAATACCTGGAAACTTATAAACGCATTTCGACATCGATATAGGTAATTTTCTTATTTTAAATCAAATCTTTTGACATGATTTACATGATTTACAGGATATACAGGATATACAGGATTGGATCGCATCCTGTTAATCCTGTCGATCATGTCTGAAATTTTCATTTTCTTGTTTTAGATAAGTTCTAAGTACGGCCCGATATGATTATAATATACCAGCCAGAGACCTACTAATATCAACAGGGCTCCCGCACCTCTTTTGATCATCACGTCATATCGCGATACTGTGCTCAGCTTCTTACCTGAAACATTGATGAAATAGGCTATCAGCAACATCGGGATTCCCAATCCCATTGAATACATAAAAAGCAGGAACCCGCCATACATTATACCCCCTTTCATAAGCACGCCCATCATTATTGCTGCCAGTATAGGACCAGTACATGGTATCCATACAATACCAAGCGACATTCCCAGGAGTAAACCGCCTGCAATACCTTCCTTTTGTGGATCTACATTTATCATACCCGGAATTGAATTTAAAATGGCAGGGGTATATTCGGTCAGCATTGCAATGCCGAGGAGTATAATGATAACCTCGGCCCCGAACCTGATATACTGCTGGTATGAAAAAAATAACTGGTTGAAAGCTGCCATGGTCATCCCAAGCAGTGAAAATGTCAGTGCCAACCCTGCCACAATGGCAACCGGCCTGAACTTTCCCTTTCCAGTGGAATAAGCCAGTACAGCAGGTAGCAGCGGCAGTATACATGGCGAGAGGATACTGATTATACCTGCTATAAATGCAAGGAAGGGAAGTGGTAGGTCTATTGATGCTAATGTGTTCTCAATCTGGAATAATAGACTCATTGATCATTGTGCTTACTGTGTTGTGTTCTCAACCATTTTTATTATCAATTCTACCTTAACCTGAGCGCATCCAGTATAGCTATTTCCAGTGGACCTTTGGGTGTGAAACCTATCATCTTGGCCTGTTCAGAATTCGTGGTCAAAGTACCATGTTGTACATATTTGTATGTGCCATTATCCGATCTGGCTATTACAAACATGTCAGGGATAAAGTATACATTGAACATTGCAGCCAGTTGGTACTGCTTGTCAATGTCGATATAGACAAAATGCACTTTTCCATCATATTCTGCTGCAAGTTCTTCCAGAATAGGTTTTTGTTCTACACATGAAGGACACAGTCCTCCTCCCCGTCCCAGCTCAATAAATACCGGTGCAGTTTCAAGCATTGCATCAATTTCTTCTATTGAGTTCACTGTTACTAATTCTGACTGATGGGCAGTGCTGTTGTCAGTACACCCGCTAAACGAGACCATTACAGCCATAAGCAGAAGCGTTAAAATGGTAATCCTGTTTCTCATTATATCACTTAGTAGAATTTATTTGTATTAATGGTTAACCTATATGATTACGTGTATGGTTTTGCATATAGCGTGCAAACTAATATATGAATTCATAAACCAGGTTACAGACCAACAGATAGCCGTTATTCGGAAAACTTAATATAACATCTACCCAATTGAACATTCATAATCATGACATAATCCAGTCCGGAGGTGAGATCAAACTATGTGCAGCGTAGGAGATGCATTTGGAGTAGATGTGGCAGATGAATTAAATGCAAAGAACTATAAATGCAAGGATTGCGGAAATGAATTTCAGGGTATTGGTAAAAATGTCACTTGCCCTGCATGTCGGTCCAGTAATGTGGAACTTGCATGATCGTACAATCCAACATTAAGCGAACATCATCAATTTATGATACCCCTGAATTACAATGAAATATTGATGCTCCACGGTAACAGTGGAGTTATCGGTATTGTAAAAGCCGGAACAAGAAACCTTTTTTTTCTTGAAACTGAAGATGAGGAGATTGTACTGGGCCTTGAACCTGACGACCTGCTGGTCTCATCCGGTTTTGATACACATAAGACCACCATCAATGGTATAAAATGCGTACTTTATATGTTAAGGGAAGTAGGCACACCCCTTATTGTACTGCCCAAGAACCACCCCGCCTCAAAGCGGCTCAAGATCGTTGTTTCTATTGGCAGCCGTACCCGCATCAGTTGTGATATCACACCGGGCACCCATCCCGAACAGGATATACTGTGCGGAGTGGACGAGTTTGGCGGAGTCGAGATACTGGGCGTGCCCGGAGGTGTGGAGTTCAGGAACCTGGACTCTGGCAGGATCGAGTGTATACCGTTCACAGTCTGACATTTGATTCAATACTTTTAACACCAAAAATGAGCATTAAGGTAGCATGACCTTGATCGATATCCTGGCTGCATCCATCTGGCTTATGCTGCCTGCATATCTCGCAAATCCCATGGCTGCAGTGTTCGGTGGAGGTACCCCGATTGACCTGGGAAAGTATTTCTCTGACGGCAGGCGGATACTTGGGAACGGCAAGACAATAAGGGGACTGGTAGCCGGGACCGCCTGCGGAATCATGATAGGGCTTATCCAAATCGGACTTGCACCCCGTCTAATGGCATCAGGAGTATTGGATAACTGGCCATTGTTTCATGGTGCCCTGGATGCATACTCATTCAGCACTTTATCCATAGTGTTCCTTATGGCCTTTGGTGCGCTGCTTGGGGACAGTGCAGAGAGTTTTATCAAGCGGCGTCTGGACCTTGAACGGGGTGCCATGTTCCCTGTGGCGGACCAGCTTGATTTTGTGCTGGGTGCATGGGTGCTGACATACATATTCGCAGCATACTGGTTCAATACTTATTTCAGCTTCTGGATTATAGTAACAGTACTGGTGGCCACGCCCTTGCTGCACCTGTCCACGAACATATTGGGATATCTCATTAAGGTCAAGAAAGAACCCTGGTAGTGAAAAGAATGGATAAAGAACTGATTCAGGCATTGAAGAACTGCGGGGCAGTGAAGTTCGGTGACTTTACACTGGCATCCGGCAGGAAGAGTACGTATTATGTTGACATCAAGAAGGCCATCACCGACCCTGCCACACTGGAACTGATTGCAAACCGTATCGCTGGCATCATGAAGGAGCGACATATCTGTGCAGAGGCCATCGGTGGTGTTGCAGTGGGAGGTATTCCACTTGCAACCGCAGTTTCACTGATATCCCGCCTGCCTCTGGTGATTGTCAGGAAGTCCTTGAAAGAACACGGCACTGGCGGGCGGTTTATCGGGGATGTGGCAGGCAGGGAGTTGCTTATGCTTGAGGATGTGACCACCACCGGTGGTTCGGTGATTGAGGCCATTGAGGACCTGAGGGATGCGGGGTCGGTTGTGAATATGGTGATCACAGTAGTGGACAGGGAAGAAGGCGCATCAGCAGGACTGGAAGGTATGGACGTGGAATTGCTGCCACTTGTAAGAGCAGCAGACCTACTAAATGGGTAAATTGGACTAGACAGGAAAAGACCGGATAAAATAGAATATGACAGAACAGGACGGGACAGGATAGAACAGAATATGACAGGACAAAACGGGACAAAATAGAACATGCCGGATATATTCGAGATCACACACAAGGATTCTGCGGGCAGGATAGGACGCCTGGCCACACCTCACGGCACGGTTGAGACGCCCACTATCATGCCGGTCATCAATCCCAATATCCGGACTATCCCGGCAAAAGAGATGCCGGGTTTTGGTGCACAGATGATAATCACAAACTCATATATCATCTACCGCAACCGGGAACTAAAAGAGCAGGCACTATCGGCCGGGCTGCACAGCCTGCTGGAATTTGACGGCCCCATCATGACTGACAGTGGTTCATTCCAGTTGAGTGTATATGGCGATATCGAAGTGGATAATGCACAGATAATCAAGTTCCAGCAGGATATCGGTACAGACATCGGCGTGCCACTGGATATTCCAACGCCGCCTTCTGCCGATCGGGATGCGGCAAAAAGTGAACTTACCATAACAAACCAGAGGCTCATGGAAGCCCTGGAACAAAACAGTGACAGCCCCATGCTGCTGGCAGCTCCTGTACAGGGCGGCATTTTCAAGGACCTGCGCGAGCAGGCAGGCAGGGAACTGGGAAGGGCTGGTTTTGATATTTATCCCATAGGTGCGGTAGTACCGCTGATGGAATCATACCGCTATGCTGACCTGGTGGACGTGATAGTGAGTGCAAAGAAAGGGTTGCCCTCATCGGTTCCCGTGCATCTTTTCGGTGCCGGGCATCCGATGGTGTTCGCACTGGCAGTGGCACTTGGCTGTGACCTGTTCGATTCTGCAGCATATGCCCTGTATGCAAAGGACGGTCGGTACCTGAGTGCTGAGGGTACATACCATATCAAGGACATGGAATATCTTCCCTGTTCGTGTCCGGTATGCATTGGCCATACCGCTGGGGAGATCGCGGCCAGCCCTGACAGGCAGGAACTGCTGGCCCGGCATAACCTGTACGCTACATTCGCTGAGATTAGGCTGGTTGAGCAGGCACTGCGTGAGGGCAACCTGTGGGAACTTGTAGAAAGACGGGCCCGCATCCACCCCAGGATGCTTGACGGGCTGAAGCGGGCAGTGACATATGCTGACTGGATAGAGCAGTTAGACCCATCCTCAAAATCCACATACTTTTACTGCGGTCCCGAATCCACAAAAAGACCTGAGGTCATCCGGTGGAATACCAGACTGGAACGTTTGGAACTGGAGGGGACGGTATTAATACGACCCGGTGGGCGGGTCAGGCATGAATCAGAATACGATTATGTGCTGCACTTCAAACCCCCGTTCGGTGCATACCCCATGGAACTGAAAGAGACATATCCCTTTAATGCCGAGGTTGCAAATGTGCCAGACCACGAATCCCTTACCTGTGCCCTTGAGAACACTAAAAAGCTGATCGAGTTGAACCCTGGTGCAGAGTTCACTTTCGTGTACCGGCAGTCCTGGGACCATCCCCTGATACAGGATATATGCCGGATAGTAGGTCACAGCTGGTCGGTTTGACCTTACTTTTTTAATCTCAACCTGACCACGGCTGCAAACATCTGGGGTATTACTTTTTTCAGGTCAAGCTTGGAACCTTCGATGTGGCGCCATTCCACAGGCACTTCTAGTGTTGTATATCCCCTGTCCCTGATGCGCCAGAGCAGTTCCACGTCAAAAGCATAGTTGTAGGTCCGGATATCACCAGCCACCTGGTGGGCTGCCTGTGCATTTAGTACCTTGCAGCCGCACTGGGTATCCTTATAGGGCAGTCCGAAAAACAGCCTGACCATGGCATTGAAACACCGGCTGGCAAGTACCCTGTGCCTGGGCTGATGTGTGTGTATTACTGAGCCGGGCAGGTACCTTGAGGAGATTACACAGTCAATACCATCCGAGACCATATCCACCATCTTACCCACATCATGGGGCGGGACGGCACAGTCGGCATCCACCACTGCAATAATACTTCCCCTGGCCCCGGAAATGCCGAGCAGTATGCCTCCGCCTTTTCCAAGCCTGGTTGGATGGGATACTGACCTGACAGCAGTATGGTTCTTGCTGAATTCTGCAACAAATTTAGGGGTGCTGTCCGTGCACCCATCCATTACCACCAGTATTTCATGCGGGGTTTTTGAAAAGAAACGGGATAGTTCTTGTAGTGTACCTAAAATGCGTTTTTCTTCGTTATAGGCAGGTATGACGATTGAGACCATGTCCTGCTTTTTTGTTACCGTCATCTGATAGGCACCAAAGAATTGTATGGTAGCCCGGCACGGATTCGAACCGAGGTCCGGGGATCCAGGGCCCCCAATGATTGACCGCTACACTACCGGGCTGCGACTATCTGAATATAACTTGTTACCTATAAGTCTAACGGATAAGCCCGGGTATGAGGAAAAATTAATATTCCAAATGATACATCTCGTAATCAGGTGAAAACCAAGTAAAATGGGAGGCAGCATATGAAATTAAAATACTTTATAATGATTAGTGTATCAGTTCTAATGGTCGTGCTTATGATCAATTCCGGTCTGTGCCAGATGGGCGGGCCGATGAGAGATGATATGGGACGTCGATTTGGTGAGAATTTTAGTGCCGGTGATATGATGGGGGCGGGGCAAACGCTACGCCAGGATGCAGGTATGAAGGGCATGGGGTTCATGCACAGTGGCGCATGTTTGTACGGCCAGTATATCACTTTCGATGTGGATAATCTGACAGGTGAGATTACCAACTACGGTATTGTCGGTGTGGAAATATTCGATTCGATCGCTGTGAACGGGTTTGAGTATGGCAGCACCCAGGCCAGCGAAGCCATAACCCTGACCACGATAGCAGATGCAGACGGGACCACATTTATCCAGGTACATGATAATCCGGCTGCTGTGATCAATGTGTTCAGTTCCGAGGATTATACTGTCAATTTCGATCTCGCAGATGGGACTACCGTATCGGAAGAAGAGAATATTGTAAAGATCGAGGTTGAAGGTTCTGATATCGTGGTCTATATAATCTCTGCCTCCGTTGATACAATTGATATTTCAGGGGACAATGGCCTGATATCCATCACTTCACCAGCAGACAGTTCTGTTGTGGTGCGGGCGGTACCTGTGAATATGCAAGGGCAGGGCCTGGATAATGTACACGGGATGTTTGTCAGAGGGATGGCAGGGAACCGGGTAGGTGCAGAGGTCAGTCTGGGTAAAGGTGGTTCGATGAGTGTAGTGAATTATGCTGAAGAGATGCACGTAGAGTTGCAGTCAATGACACAGGATATGATACAATTACGGGTCAATTGCACTGATCCGGCAGGTAGGATAATGGCTTTCAACCTGGATAATACATCCCTTATGCTGCAGGAAATGGACAGGATTGGGATTCACTACGATGGTACTCCCATGGCATGTGTAAACGATCCCGGGCTGGTCTTCAATGCTACCACAGCCACATGCTGGATATCCCAGCAGACAAGGGAACAGGCACAGATCATGATGTATATACCTGAATTCTCTGAACATACCATTGACATCGTGGTCGAATCAGATGAAGCGGCTGAAGTACCGACAACAACAGAAACACCGGAAACACCGGATACAAAAGTACCGGGATTCGAAGCTTTAATTGCAGTCCTTGGTCTGGTACTTTCCGGGTATGTGTCTAAAAAATTGAAGAAATAATATTGAGTTGGGATTTTTCCCAACTCTAAAACCTGCCATCTGTAAGGCTCAGGTGATCCTTTTCGATCTCTATTATAGCTTTGAATATCTCCTTTATCCTTTCTTCAGTTGCCTCACCCAAAAACCGGGTATAATGGCGAATCGCATTGGTCTCCCGCTGGTTGGATTCTTCCAGGTTGTCCAGGTTCATGTTACTGCACATGTTTTTGTCCCTGATGATATCGGGGGATTGTTTCCTCAATTCCTTGACAATTGTGGAGGCATGTTCGGACTCGACCTTGCCCAAACGCTTGAACATGGTGGCATCGGCCACATTATCTGCCCTGTCCGCTGCACAGAAATAGAATTCTGCATTGCTGACTTCTAGATTTAGTGCTTCTTCCAGGTTCCTGCGGGATACATCGGTCAATGTGTATTCCTGGAGTTCAAAGTCCCTGGCCTCGATTATATACTGCTGGTGGGCACCACAGAACGGACAGTGGGTAGGCGGTGCATCCCCCAGATAACCTTCCTGGCATATCTTACATTTGAATACTTTCAAATAATCAACCCGTCTGCAATTGAAACTGAATAAATTTAAAGTTGTCGTGTTTTGCATGATAGTAGTATTCCTAAAAAGATTGAAATACTATAAATCCTATGTGATTGTCATCGAGCGTGGAATTTTCAAGAAAATGAAAATTTCAGACAGGATAAACATGATTGACAGGATCCAATCCAATCCTGTATATCCTGTATATCCTGCAAATCCTGTCAAAAGATATGATTGAAACTAAAATCAATTACCTATATCTATATCGAAATGAGTTAATAATTTCCTTACGTTGAAAAAAAACAGGTAAGATTTATGACGAATTTGGGAACATTTCTTCTTAACACCACACTGCTATTCAGTTTACTATCCATACTACTGCTGCTGTACCGTGAATATTCAGGAACAAAGGAAGTAATAGTTTCGGCCAGATGGACCATCCGGATATCGGCCCTGTTATCAGTCCTGACCATGCTGCTGTTGATTTATTATTTCCTCAGTTCTGATTTCAGGTTCACCTATGTTTCCCAGAACTCATCTACGTTACTTAGCACATTCTATCAACTGGCAGCTACTATTGCGGTGCAGGATGGCGCGATGCTGTTCTGGACTGCACTTGTATTTTTGCAAATATTATGGATAAGCGAACGATATGACACGGATTCCAGGTTCTTCAGGCGCATGCTGATCATAATGTTGGCTGTGGGTGCCGTGTTCACCTACGTGATCGTTTACAAGTCAAGTATGTACCCCTTCCAGACCTGGTTCGATCTCTGGGGCAGCCAGTATAATATCCCTGTGGACTATGCAATGTCTGAGGGTGCTGGATTGCGTCCCATATTAAAGGACCCCATAATGGCCATACACCCGCCGTCCCAGTTCGTGGCATACGCCACCACACTGATACCATTTGCTGCTGCCCTGTCTTACATGATAACAAGTGGCGTAGGCAAGCAATGGGAGAAAGTGCAGCGCCAGTGGATACGTTTCTCATGGTTCTCCATGTCCCTTACCCTGATACTCGGTGGTGCCTGGATATACAAGCTTGCCCAGTGGGGTACACTATCAGGCACTGGCAATATTTGGGCATGGGACCCTTATGAGACCACACCATTCATCGTGTGGATGATAACCACCATGTACATGCACATGGCATACAAGTACAGGACCGGCAGCGAGTATGAGGTGCTCACCCCCCTGTTCGGTACACTTACTTTTATCACAACACTCTATGCAGGCTGGGTGGCCCGCAGTGGTGCTGTCTCATCCACCCACGATGTAGGTGCGCTGCCCAGTGCCAGTATTTTTTTCTGGTCAACTATCCTGTTGCTGGCTGTTGTACTATACCTGTCTTTTATGAAGATCAAGGATGCAAAGGACGAAGAAGGGGGAGGCGGGAGACTGTTCACCCTGTCCCACATGTTCGACCTGACAACCATCGTATTTATTGTCCTCTCCTTTATTTGCTTCTTTGGCATTACGGCACCTATCTATTCCAAGCTGGTGATGCACGTAAACGCCAATCCCACAGATCGGGAATTCTTTAATACGCTGGCGTACCCTTTCACTATGCTGCTGATGTTTATTATCGGTATGTGCCTGCCGTATAAGCCTATTGTAAAGAAGATAGGGGCACAGAAGTATCTTATTGTCGCGGTTGTTATATTATTGCTTAGCATAATCCTTGCATTTATTGTCCCAGGACCTGAATATTACGTGATTAACCATTCCAGCCCTTTCTACACTACTGCTTCGGGTATCACGCGGATGTTGGGTAGCCTTTCGCTGCTTAGCTATGCGCCCATTTTCCTGTTCTCGCTGGCAGCTATTGTGTACAGGTTCGTGCTGGATGTCAAGGGTACGAAGGACAGTAAACGATTGATGAAGCCCGCAGGTATAACCCTTATACACCTGGGTACGATCCTGCTGCTGCTCGGGGTTATTGTTAGCCAGTCCTTTGATGTGACCTACAGGATGAATTATTCTGACTCTGAGTTGGGTGAGATACAGTATGTCAGCACCGGGGTACTTGACGATTATGGTAATTACAAGGATTACAGTGACAATCCTCTTGGTCTTGAGCTTGTACTTAACAATGGGGATGCAATACATACCGTGAGCACCAGTGACAGGATGGTGGAAGGTCTTACAAAGAATGCTTTCCATATCAACCTTTACAGGGACGGCAGGAAGATATCGACAGGTACGGCACTTTTTTGGATCGAGCTTAATGATGAAGATCTGGATGGCACTTTCGAGCGGGTGGAGTGGACAAATATCATGGATGATGAAAAGCTGTTCAAGACATACCATGTAAAGTACGGCGGCCGGATTGATAACGGATATAATTTTGTGATCAAGGAGATTCCGCTTATTAGTGCTGTGTGGATCGGTTCAGCGCTGATGTGTATCGGTGTGCTGCTTACTTTTGCTGACCAGGAGTTGTTTGGGCTAAAGGAGAAGATCAAGTTTAAGGTGAGATCAAGGACTGCGCCTGAGGCACATGCGGAGAAGGTGGGGCGTAAGAGGAAGAAAACGGTGCCTAAAGAACCAAGTGCTGCTGATAGGTATGAGAAGATGTTGAGGGAAGAGCTTGAGGCTGCTAAGAAATAGGCGGGCTTGACGCTTCTTTTTTATTTTTATACGAAGGATACTTTGTTGAAATACAAAGTACCGGGGTTGGGATTCGAAACCATGGACGGCAGCCCTGGACTATGGGGCCGGAAGTAGCATCCCCACGCATGTGGGGAACACATTGAATAGCGAGAATATCACCCCGTTGTACACGGTTCATCCCCACGCATGTGGGGAACACAGTTCCGGCTGTGTCGCCGATATCACGTAGCTCCGGTTCATCCCAACGCATGTAGGGAACACGCAGTTCCATGCATTTTCTTTTTTCGCTCAAAAACGGGTGCACGATATGGATGTGCGTGGTGTCGATACTAAAAGACGGGGGCGTGGAATATACTTTATGCCAGATCAATGCAGAGAACTTGACCTCAAACATATTTGTCTAAAAATTCCAACAACATATATATATCATTTTGGCATATTTATCCAATATGCCATATCCTACCGCCCTCGCAATATTCAAGGAACTGAAAAGACCCACCTCCATATCCAGGTTAGCCGACATACTCGGACTTGACCACTCTACAATATCTACAGCCGTATCTTCACTTGTAGCAGAAGGACTTGCCGAAAAACAAAGAGACGGCAAAAAAGTACTTGCCAAACGCTCAAACACACTCCATGCACACTCACTGGAAGATATTCTCAAAGAATACCCCCGACTGCCGGTGGAAAAACTATTCACCAATTCCTCAATGGAAGTCCTGGGTGCACTGACACAGCCCCATAACATCACAGACACCGCCGCAATGACCGGACTAAATCGCCACACCGTTTCGACAGTACTCACAAAACTATCCGGATACGGCATAGTGCTCAAAGAAAAGAGACGATTCGTACTGAACAAACGCCATCGCCATACAGTGGATCTTGTAAACAACTACTGGCGCTATGCAGCAAACCAATGTCTCTGTGACATTGCAGACGATGCGATCATACTCTGGCAGCGCGGTCCCGAATTCCTGTTCAAGACACAGACCGATCTTGGACACACTGGTGAACAAGACATACAGCCGACTGCAACAATAGTATTCTCCGGATACAACCTCCAGATCATAACCACAACACGATACTATTTCCACAGCAAACGGCGGCTGGGGGTGGAAGACCACATCATCCACACGATACTCATAGACCCGCAAAACCCGACCTACAATTCCTATGCCCTGGCCCTTGCCACCCAATCCGGCGCAACAGACTTGTTGAACACAGGCAGGTATTATGACATGGAAAAACACATAGAGTCACTTCTGGAATATCTAAGAATAAAAGAGAAGAACAGTGATGCTGTGCTTCCGTGGAGTGAGTATATGGACCTGTTCAGCAGCATGGTGGTGAGAGGAGATTTTTGACTGCAAATACCTGGAAAATGAAATTGATAAACTTGATGGGATGCTGGAAAAACACGTAAACCTCTACCTTATTGGCGGAGGCTCCATGAGTTTCCAAAACTTGAAAGATGCTACCAAAGACATCGATGTAGTGGTCAGGTCAGAAAACGACATGAGCCTGCTAAAATCTGCACTGGCACAAATGGGTTACTCGGTTCCCGCTATTCGCGGACCATATAAACAGATGCAAGCGAGTGCAATTATGGAAAACAAGGACGGTTTTAGATGGGATATATTCGTGAATGTAGTATGCGGCGGATTAAAACTATCCGATGCAATGGCAGACCGTGCTACAAACCTGTTTTCGATGGATCGGGTTTCGATCAACATGATATCCTTGGAGGATATTTTCATCTTCAAGAGTATCACCTCAAGGGAACGCGACCGTGAAGATATGTATCTGTTGTTCTTACAAGGTCTGGATTTTAAACTGATACGTGACGAGATCACCTGGCAAAATGACAACAGCATGAGTGCTGCATGGGTTGCATTTTTCTTCAACGGGCTTGAAGAAGTTGTGGAGCGTTACTCTATCGTCATTCCATTTTTCGATGAATTCCATGATACAGCATACAGCGATATGCTATCGCAAATGATACTCGACCGTTTGGAGTCAGGAAGTGCTACTGTTGAGGATCTTAATCGAAATTTTGGTGTTGACGATATTGAAAAGCATGTGGAATCCATGATCCAGAAAAAATTGGTGACTAAAAATAGCGATGGGTCATTTTCATTGAACAGGGATTGATCCTTGTTTTAGTGGATGTCGGTCTGCGATTAATCTTAATAACTATACACCGCAGCTCTGCTGCGGTTGGGTGTGCCATCGCAACGTTTGACTTTATTCTGACGAAGATGGGCTATATCATGGTATCTTTATGCTGCTGACAACAATTGCTGCACTGGTGATCCTTGCGCTAAAATTCATACCAAAAGGAGATTATGTACTTGGAGCCTGACATTATGGGTTTCATAGGCTACACCCACTCATAATCAGCCGAACGTACTTGATTACACTTGGATTTCTGTAGCCTATATATAGGCTACAAATTTCTTAACTCAAAATTCTCATTCAACTATACTGCATGCGTTTTCATATTATTTAAATTTTTGTAGCCCTCAAAACCCTGAATCTCAGGTTGGAGGTGCTAGTATCATTCTGCTTATTCTTGCAGTTCTTGTAGTAGTTGAGACCGTATCCAACTGGCGCAGAGCTCAAGAAAATAGTCAGCAGCTTTAATAGAATTATATCGGCAGTCCAAGCCAGCTGAATACTCCGATCATCTTCAGGCTCATATATATCATCATAGTAATGAAAATATACCTCAACTGCTTTGCTGGCAGCTTATGAGCCACTATTACACCTACCTGTGCCATCGGTACACTCGTAGCTGCAAGCACAAGCCATGCAGTCAGGTTTACATATCCGATCGAGTGAGGAGGGATCCCCTCAACTCCAAGTCCATTAATGATATAACCGAACACCCCACCAATACTGGTAAATATCATAATGGCAGCCGATGTCCCAACAGCCTGGTGCATTTTAAATTTTAGTACAAGTATCATTACAGGGATCATCAATATACCTCCACCGATCCCTATCATACCGCTGACAATGCCGATCGGAAAACCCCATGCAGCCCAGAGAGCGGGATTATCCTCAGGCTCTTGAACTGCTTTTGGTGGTTTTATAGTGACCATCCGAAACGCACCTGCAAGAATTCCAAGAACAAAAATTAACTTTAACACTTCACCAGGAAGATGTGAAGCTATAGTAGCTCCGATCACTGCTCCGATTGCACCTGCGATACCAATAAAGATGGCTGCCCTCCACCAGACCGTACCCATCTTATTATGACCAAAGGCACTGCTCAGCACTGTTGACAGCACAACAAGCAGGTTCGTCCCGAAAGCTACCCTAATTGCAATATCAGATGAAAATCCCATAGATGTATAGACCCAGTACAGCACAGGGACCATGATAAAACACCCACCAAGACCGAGCAGCCCGCTGGCAAGCCCGACCAACATCCCTGTGATGGAAAGTGCAATGACTGCTGTTATTAGATCCATAATCTCATCTTTTTATATGATGTCTGATCCGTATAAATCTTCATACGCCACTTATCTGCTGTAGACAACTTTCATGTAGTTATCGCATATAGAGGCTGTCCCCTTCCAATTCAGGTAAATGTACAAACCAACACAATAATACAAAAAACTTAAAACTCATTGAAGACGATTTATTTCCATCTCTCATATATCTGTCAGGAGACCATAAATTGATTTTGACAGGTCATTCTTAAGTGAGCCCTTAGGGCAACAAGCTGCCATCACAGAAGTGTCAGGAATATATGTGTAATATGAAGCATACCACAATTCAATAGCATAATTTATTTGATGAGCAATAGCTATACATTCTAACCAACCTAAGATCCATGACCATGAAGCTGGAACTGCCATTTGGAAACACATCAGTATCACTAAATATCCCTGATACGCACACGATAGAAACAGTAGTCCCAACTAAATCCCACATAACTGCGAACCCCGAGACTATTATCTTAAAAGCACTGCAAAATCCAATCAGCAGGGGACGCTTGAGCGAAATAGTGCAACCCGGCGAACGGGTAGCCATTCTCGTCAGCGATACCACCCGGTCAGTGCCAACAGCTATATTATTACCCCCTCTGCTCAACAAATTACTGGCAGCTAACGTGGAAAAGGAAAATATCAGCATAATATTCGGCCTGGGTGTTCACCGTCACCAGACCGAAGAAGAGAGGATCAACATCGTAGGCCTGGATATCTACCGGGAATTCCAGTGTATCGACCACGATAAGGATCAGTGCATCCATCTCGGGATCACTTCAAGGGGGACACCAGTGGAAGTGTTCCGGCCTGTGGTCGAATCTGACATTGTTATCTGCACAGGCAATATCGAGCATCACTATTTTGCAGGATATACAGGCGGGTTAAAGGCAGTACTTCCGGGTGTCAGTTCAGGCAGGTCGATTGAAGCGAACCACGCACTGATGACAAAAGAGGGGACTACTGCAGGAAACCCGGACTGCCCGGTTCGTACCGACCTTGAGGAAGCAGGGAATATCCTTGGTGTTGATTTTATACTGAATGTCATACTCAATAGCGATAAGAAAATAGTCGGTGCAATGGCAGGTCATCCTGTCAAGGCCCACAGGGCAGGGACTGCTATGGTGGATGCAATGTACAAGCATACAGTGGAACCTGCAGATATTGTGGTCGTATCACAGGGAGGCTGGCCCAAGGATATAGACCTGTTCCAGTCACATAAAGCACTGGAGCATGTTAAAGCCGCAGTGAAGCCCGGAGGTGCCATCATCCTGGTCGCCCAGTGCAGTGAAGGACTGGGGAATACCGTATTTGAAGAATGGATCAATGCATTGGCGGGTCCAGTGGAGGCTATTGAGCGGTTGAACAATGGTTTTCTACAGGGCGGACATAAAGCTGCACTGGTTGGTAAACTGGCTCTGAAGTTTACTTTGTATCTTGTTTCAGACCTGCCGCCTGAAGTGGCAAGAAAAGCGTATTTCAAGCCTGTTTCCAGTGTACAGGAAGCATTTGATATGGCATCGGCAGATCATGGGCCTGACGCCCGTGTCCTGGTGGTACCGTACGGCGGGTCCACATTGGTTACAAGTAGCTCCTCGCAGTCACCTGGTTTTACTTGAGGATGCCGGTATGCCTGATGATATTTATTTCTATGAAAATACCAAGGGCAGGACGGATGGAAGATACAGGTTCCTGTCAAATTTCTATAAAGCTATGATGATCATAGATAATAAGGAATATGCCACTGTCGAGCACTATTTCCAGTCTATGAAGCATGCAGGAACTGAACTGGAAGAAAAGATAAGGCTGGCCTCTACTCCTGCAAAATCCAAAAAACTTGCATGGACCAGGGAACTGCCGCCCGATTGGCCAGAGATGAAAGAGGGTGTTATGCTTAGAGCACTGCGGGCCAAGTTCAGCCAGCACTCCAAACTTGGCGCTAAGCTTCTTGCTACAGGAAATGCCCGCTTGCATGAGGACTCGCCTACTGATATGTACTGGGGTGTGAAAGGGCTGGATCGAAGCGGCAAATTGCTAATGATAGTGAGAGATGAACTACGTGAAGAAGTATCGAAAAAAGATTAAAAATGAAGTTGATGCTCGTAACAATAAGTACGATGAGACATTCAGTAAGATATGAAACGCTAAGTGGATACACACAGACAAAACAGGTTTTAAGATAAACGCTCAGAGGTAAACACCAAGAAATAGTGGCTCGGGGATTTTCAGTCCATAAATGGTGCACCTATTTCGATCAACAATTCTCCAAAGATCATTTTTTCAATAACCTGTGCAACATAACGCCTACGCTGGTGCATCTGGATATCCTCATTCATCCTCAGTTCAGAATCGATCTGGACACGCAGCAATGCAAACCTGAACATCTTCTCATCCCCAATCTCCAGTTCATCAAGCTCCTCAATAATAAAAGGCAAACAGTAAGGATCGTCTATGGCCTTTGCAAGCAGCAATATTTCATCTGGAACATTCCCTTGCTCAACAGATGCCTGTCCCAGTATTAATTGAAGCGTGTCAACAGAAATTTCCATTTTGACATCACAACCCATCATCTTTCATCAACCTGGAACAAACCTCCAGGTCATCCATCGTATTAACATTCACAGCCAGCCTGTGGTTGTCAAGTATATAATTATAATCTTCCTGCTCCTTGCGTATATTGTCGGCATCAAGGATATTTATTCCAGAAGGTACGATCAACTGTCCATCCTTGTTAAAAACCGTATCGGGCCGCAGCCCATTGCTCCTGCAAATAGACAACAGGCTATATACGGAAAGCGCAGGTTGGGACACCTCATTGTATCTTAGTATTATTTTATCTATCATCTTAGAAGTGATCAGGGGCAGGTCGGCCATGACCATAATCACCGGTCCTTTGATGCCTGCCCCCTCAACGGCAGTTACCATATCAGAAACATAACCACTTCCGGGCGTATTGATCACATGGATATCTAGGCTGCAATCTTCAAGCCATTTCAGGGTATCAGGCCCATTGGAAGAAGCTGCTATATATATCCGGTCCACATGCCTGGCCCCAGCCAAAACATCAAGTACGTATTCGATGAGTTTCTTGCCATTGATCTCAAGCATGGGCTTTTCGATAGGCAGCTTCATCCGGCTGCCCCGTCCGCCTGCCATCACCAGGGCATCCATGCTACCAGTCCCCCCGCATAGATGGTGAATATAGTTCCAAGTGCCACCAGGCGCGCCAGTTCATTGGAAGTGCCGATACAATCCCCGTTAATTCCTCCGAAATGCCGGTTCGATATTACTAACACAACAACAGATGACAGCATTGCCATCACCAGTACCACAAGTCCTGCCATCCCCATCGCCACCGTACAGACAAGCGCCGAAATAAGAAGACTTACCAACAACTGCCAGGGACCGGTATTATCTGCTATCACAGATCCCATCCCCAGGTGAATGGGCTGGCCCAGGCAGGCTGTTGTGATCATGGAGTGTTTGGATGCCACTTCAGCCACAAGCAGGGATATGCCAATTCCAAATCCCCAACGAGTGCCTATCTCAAGTGTTGCAAGTGACTGGATGAACACAAATAAAAGCAACATATAGAATACAATAAAGGCCACACCACCAGTACCCAGGGCCATGTCCTTTAATGCCCTTACCTTTTTATCCCTGCTGCCGTGGGCAGTGATACCATCCCCGAAATCAGACAGGGCGTCAAGGTGGTTGAAACCTGTAAATAAATAAATTGAAATAATCATAAGTACAGAAAAAATACCTGGCTGGCCGGGAAGCAGGACCATTAATATGGTAGCTATTACTCCCAGGATTATACCGATTAGTACCCCTGCCACAGGGAAAAGGTATGTCCGTTTTTGAAGGTGCACAAACCTGTCAGTTTTCCCTGCCGGCAGTGTAGTTAAAAACCCAATAGCACCCAGTAGTCCGTCAAACAGGTTCATACCTCCGCTCTGGTATACATGCTTGAGGATACTCCGCCGATAAGACCTGCTATCACATCATCCATAAAGGGTCCAAGCTCCTTGATAATGCCTGGTTTGAGTTTGTCGAACCTCACATACTCGAACATACCCTTGTGTCCGGCTATGTATGTGGCTATGCTCATGCCCAGCACCTCGTCACATACCAAAAATGTCAGGTCCCTTTCATACGAGTCCCTGCTAAGGTTGGGCAGCTCGCCTGCCTTACCTGCCTGTTCGAGCAGGATGCCCGCATAGACCAGGATGCACAGGTTGGGGTCGCTTAAGGCCACGTCCAGTTCTTGCTTGAACACTGCTTCAGCCTTTTCTTTTGTCTCTATCCCTGGATGGGGGACATAGAGTTCCATGGCTGCCGACAGGAGCACTTCTTCAGTTAATCCCATTCCTGAGAGGATATCCCTGATATCACGGTCGAATGTGGTATCGATCACTTCAGGAGCATCGCTTTTTTCTGCCACCGGGCTGTCTGAAAGTTTCATGTTAATTCACTTTTTATCCTGTTCATCTTATAAGGGTTCCCATCTGAATTATAGTCTGCTGCATAACAACCAATAAAATATTAACCGCAGGTGAATGCTGGTAAACGCAGATTTGCTGCATTAATCCGGCGAGCCTGAATGGGGCACTGCCTGATATTAAGCCGGGCCAGCTGAGTGGTTTTTTCAAAAAGGCCGGATTATGCAGGGAATGCTCAGGAATTATGTCTGGAGGAGATGGAAGAAGTATGGAGTTTCCAGCCATTTATGAGGCATGCCTGTATCTTCAATCAATAAAAATCCCCTAAAGCATCGGAATCCATCGATATAATAGAGTCTACAATACTTGATTCGTAACTATTCAGCCATACATAAACGTTATCGTTAGGCTGAATAGTCCACAAATAGATAATTGCACACAATTGTCAAATGCCTTTGGAATCGATGGACGTAGACTCAGTATTAAAAACTAAAAAATGTATCGCCATAGAAACAAATAAGCTGATTTTCGTAATCGGCATCCGGTCTTAAGGAAGGCTGAATAGTTACCTTGATTCTTTTAAGACTTTAACTGTCCGATGCATTTATACCAGTCTCTCTGGCAGCCTTTTTCCAGACTTTCAGCATGTTCTCAGCAACTTCCCATTCCACCCAGTCATCTTCTTCCAAAATGGTGGCTCCTGTTTCTAATTTTCTTGAAAGCGCATCAAATGACATGCTATATTTTTTCTCAAATGTTTTAAGCTGTTTTTTATAAACCTTAACTCCGCTAAAATAGGGAATATCATCCACCCATTTTTCTCTATGTGCTCTATAGCATATGGAAATATCAGCAAATATTTCTATACATATTCCCTATGTACTGAATATGTTATTTGTGGTTAAAATGTGGAAATTTCAACATCTGACAATCGTCATGATGTCGTTAGTGTGTGTTTTTTTATTTCATTTATACGTTTTGAGCGATTATTGTACCAGACATATCCCCCTAAAGAGTCGGATTTAAGGTTATAAAATTGTATCTTGTGTTTTATGAAATCTGATGTCACGTCCTTTATGAATTCGCCTGGAGAATCATATAGACCAAGCTTCAATAGCGGCCCAGCAGCATGGTTTAATTCAGCAAGAAATTCATTTTCAATTTTTAACTCATGATATACTCTTGGAACCAAGTGGATAAAAGATTTTTGTAGTCCCATTCTCCATATCCTCTTGCAAAAGATTTTCATCTTACGGCGTGCTCCACGAATATCATGCACTTCAGTAGTTCTACCAGTACCAAAGAATAAGGAAAGCTGCCGGTGAGAGGAACAATACAAGTTCGATAAATCAATAAGTGGGGTATCCACTTAACTCCCGAAACTTCATATAGGTAAAAGAGTTTAATGTTGAGTAATGCCAGAAGCAGACGTGTACTACCCTAGGACATGGAATCAGTTTATGGACTGGTTCTCAGATGAGAGTGATTGCATAGCTTATCTTAAGAAGATCAGATGGAAGAATGGCTTTACTTGTCCTTCATGTGGTAGTATAGGAAACCCATATCGCACTACCAGAGGTCGTCTGACATGCCCCACTTGTGAACACCAAACCACGGTAACGGCTGGCACTATTTTCCACCGGACACGGACCCCTTTGAGAACGTGGTTCTCTGCTGCGTGGTACATCACGAATCAGAAACATGGAACAAATGCCTTGGGTCTCCAACGAATATTAGGCTTCAAGAGTTACCAGACCGCGTGGGCTCATCTCCACAAGTTCCGCCGAGCTATGGTACGTCCGGATCGTGAGCGTCTTAAAGGACATGTAGAGGTCGACGAAACATACATCGGCGGAAGAGAGGAAGGTTTAATCGGACGGAAGATAGAGAAGAAATCTATCGTTTCTGTAGCAGTAGAAATGAAGGAGGGAAACGCTCTCGTACGGGTTCGTCTAAGAAGAGTCCTAGATGTCTCTGAAGATAGCTTGATACCCTTTGTTTGCGAGATGGTTGAACAGGGTTCTATAGTTCATACCGATGGCTGGTCGTCCTACAGCTCGTTATCTAAGCTTGGGTATAAACACGAGAGGACCATCCTTTCAGCGACAGGCGACTCGGCACATGAATCCATGCCTGGGGTTCACATAGTGTCCTCCCTACTCAAACGGTGGATTCTAGGCACCTTACATGGCTCTATTGGACCTCAGCAGTTGGATTATTACCTTGATGAATACACCTTCCGTTTTAACAGAAGGACTTCACGATCTAGGGGGATGTTGTTCTATCGGCTTATAGAACAAGCCGTATCAACAGCCCATAATCCATACAAATCTATAGTTGGTGGGGGGAAGTGTTAATAGAACGGGAGTTAAGTGGATACCCCACTATCAATAAAAGTGCCAAGGACGTTGAAGAGGCTTTCCATGCCCGGATTTAAGATCTAAAGAAGATAAGGATGAAGCATTATGCAATCTGCTGAAAAAAGTAAACGAAGAAAGATATATTGATGATGAGATTGTCGGAAAAGTACCTGAAAAACGTCTAAATTGAAACTTCCTGAAATATCGTTAAAACTAAATCACTATGCTGCACCCGGTCAAGTTTAGACAGTAAAGCTAAAATATTCGAAAATTAGACTTTTCCGACAATCTCATGATAAAATTAATGGGATAAATATAATCATTTGAAAATTTTCATCACAATTAGGAAGAGTTAAGGATATGCCAAAGTATAAAATTGAAAAATCTAAAGTCGTCATCATCGAGAGTGATTTCAATGGCCGAATAAATATGTCTGATGATTCCGAGATAGAATCTTCAAAGCAAAAAAAATCTGAAAACTCCAGTAAAACTATAAATTTTACGGATTTGACAATCCCTTACTCTCATCAACTCATCACTGTAATCAGTGAAATATTCTCCTCAGTGTATCAGAAAGAGATAAAAGCAGGTGTAAGCGAAGCAAACTCCAAAACTTTGGAGTTCCTAAGGACAAAACTTCACGACCTCAATACAGAAAACAGGAAAATCCACTGGCTTGATATTGGTTGCGGGGACGGCCGATGTCTTGAGGTGTTTGAAAAAATTCATTCCCATGAGAATTTCAGATATCATGGTATTGACGGCTCTCACAAACATCTTTATAAGGCCGAGAAAAGAGCCAAAAAATACGGTGTTAATGCAACATTTGAAAAGATGAATGCAGTTGCCATGAAAGTTATATCTAAATATGATATTGTCTCAACAGTGCTCACTCTACATGAAGTGGATCCACTTGATTTGCCCAATATCCTAAAGAATAGTCTTCAGTCCATGAAAAAAAAAGGTACACTTGTAATCTCAGATTTTCAGGAACCTTATGAGCAGGAAAAAAAGGTGGTTGTATGGGATGACAGTGACATAAGGTACCTTCTTGAAGATATCATTGGGGCAAGAACAAGCTTTGAGATTAAAAAAGCAGAGAAATTTCCAGAGGAATTCGGGTTTTACTGCTGCTATGTTGGAAATCCAGATTTTGACGAGAACAAATTCAATGAGTTCATGCAACAATATGCAGATTTCCTTGAAGAAAAGTTAGAGAGATCAAAGAAAAAGCGTGAAGAACTTGAAAGCCAGATAGAAAGCCGTGTTTTGGAGCTCTTGAGCTGTTCAGAAATTGACAGAAAGAACATATCTGAGGAAGACTGGAGAAAAATTCTTACCGAAATTGGAGAAGTCTATGGTATAAAAGCACAAAAAGTAGGTATTCTTTCCAACCAGATAGAGTTCCTATATGATAAAATACATGAATTCAGAGAAAGGAATGGAAACAACAATTAAAAATTCTTGGCGAAATTTTGCAAATTTCAATATAATTCAATCCATTTACTTCAACAATCCTATTGACTTAATTGTCATTCCTTTCGAAAATGACTATTGTACTATTATCAATTTTGTACTTTGAATTATCTTCAATTTGAGATAAAATTGTACTTATAACAATATCCAATAAATCAATTTTTTCCTCAATATATGTTTCCATATTTGCTTTTTTAAGTAGTTCGCATGCCTCCTCAATACCTTCATCAAGTGTTTTAGCACAAAGAGCAGATAGAGAAATTTGTAGATTGTTTAGCTTTTTTTCAAGGTATATAGGATCTCTTATTTGTGAAAGACTTTGACTTTGGCGATTTATTTCAACACCTAAATTTTCAAGATGGGTGTCCTTTATTTGTTTGCAAAGAGCCTCCGCTTTCTCTTGAATATCTAGTAATGTTTCTTTAATGTGTTGATCAATTATCGGCAATCCTTTCTTGATTAACTGAGTAGCCCCCGGGGCTTTATCTTCAATATCATATAATAGGTCCATAGCAATATCACAGTGTCGTTTGTAAGCTTTTAAATCTGATTGGATAGCATCTAATCCCATTTCCCTTGCTTTATGCACTTCTTTCAATGCTTTTCCGATATTTTCAACACATTCTATAAGTTTTTCTTTGGATTCCGACCCTACAGAGCGTCTTTTTGCTTTAATGAGATACTCTCTAACTTCAGTTTCGGCCTCCAATTCCCCTAAAGTTATTGAATAGTAAGAACTATAAAATGGAAGACAGAATTCAGCAGGATTGTTGATATATTCTGCTTCTTCTGATGATTTCCTAAAATATTCAAGTGCATTTATAAAATTATTTTTGAAATCTTCTTTATTATCTACCTCAGTAGCCTTAAAGATTGATATACTTCCCAATGAATGATTTGTAAATATGCGAATATTTTTATCTTTACTTCTATTCAAATTTATAATACTGTTCCATGCTTGTTCTCTATTCGGTAAGTATGGAAAAACAATAGGTAATAAACATATTGCCTGCTTTCGTATATTATGATTTTGGCTTTGTGTCAGCTCTAGTAGGTCTTCCCAAACTTTTGATATATTAGGCATGTAAGAAAAAACAGCTCCTAATATTTCTACACTGCAATTCACTATATTGAAATTATTATGCTTAGTAAGTTGAATCAGGTATTTCCATGCCTGGTCTTTATCAGACACGAGAGGAAAAATTGAAATCAGTGCTTTTATTGCTTTGCTTCTCACATTACTATTTTTGTTCTGAATGAGTCTATATAGGTCCTGCCATGCCTGGTCTTTATCAGACACGAGGGGGAAAATTGAAATCAGTGCTTCTATTGCATTGCTTCGCATATTACTATCTTCGTCCTGAGTGAGTCTATATAGGTCCTGCCACACCTGGTCTTTATCAGACACGAGAGGAAAAATTGAGATCAGTGCTTCTATTGCATTGCTTCGCATATTACTATCTTCGTCCTGAGTGAGTCTATATAGGTCCTGCCATGCCTGGTCTTTATCAGACACGAGAGGGAAAATTGAAATCAGTGCTTTTATTGCATTGCTTCGTACATTACTATCTTTGTCCTGAGTGAGTCTATATAGGCCCTGACATACCTGGTCTTTATCAGACACGAGGGGGAAAATTGAAATCAGTGCTTCTATTGCATTGCTTCGCATATTACTATCTTCGTCCTGAGTGAGTTTATGAAGTACTTGATCCAATGCTTCTATTGCACTCCTTCGAATATCGATATCATTGTCCTGAGTAAATCTATGCAGGTCTTGCAATGCCTGTTCTTTATTAGGAACATGAGAAACGATATGACTCAATATTTCTACAGCACTCCTTCGAATATCAATATCATCGTCTGGAGTAAATCTATGCAGGTCTTGCCATACTTGTTCTTTATCAATAAAATAATCAGGGACATGAGGAAAAGCTGAAAAAAGTGCATTCACTACGTTCCATCGTATAATTATATCTTGATTTTTTATATGCCTATTCAAGTACTGCCATACCTGTTCTTTATTTCGAACATGAGAAAATATATGGCCTAGTACTTCTACCCCACTCCTTCTTATATTAATATTATCGTTCTGAATAAGTTTGTGTAAGTCTTGCCACGCCTGTTTTTTATTAGGGAATTTATGAAATACATAACCCAGTGTTTCTATTGCCTTCACTTGCACATTAATATCTTTATCGTATGTGAGCAAATTCAGATCTTGCCATACTTGTTCTTTATCAGTAACTATATGGAATATGTGACCTAATACTTTCGTTGCGCTTCCTCGCACAATAGGATCTTCATCTTGC
>Ga0255427_1019_pt1 | contig 34183 bp, 24 predicted proteins | sample ANMaggSeSYBR02D9_FD_182671 | JGI IMG/M metagenome (GOLD analysis project Ga0255427, IMG submission 182671) | Sediment cell enrichment communities from methane seep in Santa Monica Basin, California, United Staets - ANME aggregate JGI... | ecosystem: Environmental > Aquatic > Marine > Cold seeps >... | reverse complement strand
GGAATAACATTACTATTCGGGCAAATGTCATAGATGATTTTACTGTCAGTTCTGTCTGGGTAGATATTGAAGGAACGAATTATAGTCTTGTTAAAATAACAGATATTTACCTGTTATCTGCCATCCATCGTAGTATAAAAAGACCACAGGTTTTCACCAAGGATGAAACATATTACCCTGCTAATTTAAAGGACTCCAATAGAAGGTTCTACCTAAACTTTTCTAACAAATTAGTAAACGGCAGCGTCTTAAGAATATATGCCAAAAAAAACCAGGGTCGTACTATTGGAATCTATGATCTGTCCGATACCTCTGGGTCAAATCCTATAGGCACATTCACAGTTGTTTCGAAAGGCGGTGAATGGCATAATATCACTTTAGCCAATATTTCAACGCCAACAGATGCGATATGGCTTGGGGAAGGGACGGGAAGCGACACCGACCCCAAGGATCATTTTGACTACATTTATGCAACAGAAAATACATGGGAATATGACTATAACACAAGCGGTCTCAAACCTGGAATTTATTATTATACTGTTTATGCCAATGATTCTGCCGGAAGTAATGCAGCACCTAAAACAGCAAATTTTACTGTCCGGGACACTGCCAAACCCGTCATTGCAAATATTTCTGTAACCCCTGACCCACAAGCAGCTAATAATCCAGTCAATATCACTGCAAATGTAACTGACAACCTGAATGTTAATACGACTTATATCAACATCACCCTTCCTAACAGCACCTCCACCGGCAACCTCTCCATGACAAAGAACGGAGGCGATTTGTGGTACTATAACTACACGCCGCCCATTGCTGGCCTGTACAATGTAACCATCTATGCGAACGACACATCAGACAACTGGAACTCTTACACAGGTAATTTTACAGGTGATGGACCACCGGTAATTAATTCAATTTCTGATATCCCTGATCCCGTTGAGAATAGGAATAACATTACTATTCGGGCAAATGTCATAGATGATTTTACTGTCAGTTCTGTCTGGGTAGATATTGAAGGAACGAATTATAGTCTTGTTAAAATAACAGATATTTACCTGTTATCTGCCATCCATCGTAGTATAAAAAGACCACAGGTTTTCACCAAGGATGAAACATATTACCCTGCTAATTTAAAGGACTCCAATAGAAGGTTCTACCTAAACTTTTCTAACAAATTAGTAAACGGCAGCGTCTTAAGAATATATGCCAAAAAAAACCAGGGTCGTACTATTGGAATCTATGATCTGTCCGATACCTCTGGGTCAAATCCTATAGGCACATTCACAGTTGTTTCGAAAGGCGGTGAATGGCATAATATCACTTTAGCCAATATTTCAACGCCAACAGATGCGATATGGCTTGGGGAAGGGACGGGAAGCGACACCGACCCCAAGGATCATTTTGACTACATTTATGCAACAGAAAATACATGGGAATATGACTATAACACAAGCGGTCTCAAACCTGGAATTTATTATTATACTGTTTATGCCAATGATTCTGCCGGAAGTAATGCAGCACCTAAAACAGCAAATTTTACTGTCTTGGACACTGCCAGACCCGTCATTGCAAATATTTCTGTAACCCCTGACCCACAAGCAGCTAATAATCCAGTCAATATCACTGCAAATATAACTGACAACCTGGATGTTAATACGACTTATATCAACATCACCCTTCCTAACAGCACCTCCACCGGCAACCTCTCCATGACAAAGAACGGCGGCGATTTGTGGTACTATAACTACACGCCGCCCATTGCTGGCCTGTATAATGTAACCATATATGCCAACGACACATCAGACAACTGGAACTCCTCCACCTCCAATTTCATGGTAGAATTCCTGAGGGTTAATTTCAGCTTTTATTCGGACAGCAGCTATACCACCCAGACCAGGGATTTTAACATCAATGATATTATCTATATCCAGACTTATGTGACCTATAGCAATTATACCAATCTCAGCGGTGCCCTGTACAGTATTAACGTGACCGTCCCAAACGGCACGATCTATGTGGTCTCTATGGTGGAGAGCAGCCCTGGCATCTACCGGTGCAACTTCAGTACTACCCAGGCAGGGAGTGATTACCAGTTCTATGCCCTGGCCACTACACCTAACGGCATCACCGGTATAGATACCGATACCCTTACCCTGCCCATCTATACCAGTTTCCCACCAGGCACCCTGGTCATACCCATGGGTCCCCAGCAGGATGTCGGTGCCGCCGGTGGGAATTATCCCTCCCAGGTATCGGCCTACGGCCTGGTCCACTGGCTGCTGGCCAACAATACATGGGTGGACTGGGTGATACTGCACGACAAAACCTACGATGGATTTGATTTCAATGTTACCACCGATGATGACGCTTCCAACACCACAGGTACTATAGCAAACAGGAACTATTCATCGGGTCCCTTCCTCATCCGGGACCCCGATACCAGCACCTCCCGGAACGAGGCATACAACACCATCCAGCAGATCCAATCTGATACCGGCCGATACAATGATGTGGTGGTGCACGAGCTTAACCAGACCCTTTATATAGAGACCAGGGATGATTATATCCTGGACCGTCCGGCCCGGATCGCTGTTCAGCAGACCGATAATACATTCATTGACTACATCTGGGATACCACCTTATTCCCCGCATCCCCAACTGCGGGTATGAACATGACCGCCCTTACCCTGGCCCAGATACGCAGCGGCGACCTGCTGACCAACGCAGCGCTGAACTGTTCCAAGCGCAAGGTGTATGACTGGGTGTTCCTTGACGATGATGATTTCTGGGACACGGCCTTTTTCCCGGTGGGGGACGACCTGTTTTCCCAACTTGACCTGTTCGTGAACAAGACCGGCCACGTGCACCTGCAGGGCAAGGGTGTCACCATGAACACCCGCACGTCCTGGCTGACCACAACCACAGCCACCTATGAGGAGGACGATTACCCCAACAAACAGCAATATTCGGTATTGAACAGTTCAGCAGACCATCCTCTGGGCCAGACCTACGGGACTCCAGTGTTCGAATGCCCGCTGACCTTCGATGCCTTCGAGCATGACAACAACTGGCGTACCAACACCCTGGCCCTGGCCGGAGTGTCGGAATCGGGGATCAATGACGGATTCGGGGTCATGTGGGACCAGGGAGTGAACAACGGGGCATACCTGGACTGTATATCTGGTGCCTCTGAGGATAATTATGCCTTTGTGGTATCAAATTCCTACGGTGGTGTGACCTCAGCCCTGGTGGGCAAAAAGCAGATGACCACCCCTGAGATGCGGCTGGCCCTGGATTCGGTACTGTTCAGCGTGGTCACCCCACAATTCGATCACAGCCTCAATTACCCTGATATCAGAAATGGCGGCACCTCCAACCTGACAGTGACCGGCACCGTGGATTCGGGCATGCTGGTATATGACCTGAGGATATATGATGGACTGCCGACATATGTGAGCCTGAACAATTCATCCGTCACCCTCAATGTACCAGGCAGCTATACCTACCATACATCCAACAATACCCTGGAATTTAACCTGGGTAGCCCCAACAAGTCGGCAATACACAACGGCACATTGTTCTCATATGAGATCGCCATCACTCCGCCCCCGGACCTGCCAACAGACCTGATGATACTGGATTCCACTGTTGTGTATGATGACAACTGGAACAAAGTTATCACATCTTCCCACTGCATTACCGTGCAGACCATCAACTACATGAGCTTTTCAGCCAGCAAGTGCATAACACCCGGTTTTGCAGACAATTATTCTATCACCCTGAACCTGACAAGCCTGGTATACTTCAACCAGACCAATGTCAACATCTATGACCTGGTCCCGACCAATTTCAGCATTGTCGATCCCGTGCCCGATTATAATGGCTCCCAGACCAACAGGTACTACTGGACCATGAACATGACCGCCGGGGAGAGCAGGATAATAACCTACAACCTGGTCGGGACCGGTCTGTACAGGATCAGCGATGTTTTCACTGTTGGGGTGGATCCAGTATGAGAGGGAATGTAGCATTATCCCAGTTGCTTCTTATTACGTCAATAACTCTCCTCTGTACATCTCAAGTATCAGCAATACCCCTGGATCTCCAGCTCAATTCCACTGAATATATTAACGGGCTCATCTTCTATTCGGATGGTTCTAATACATTGATTAATGCCACAGGATCTCTCTTTATTACAAATCCGTCATTGAACCTGACGGTGTCAGATATTAATATTGATTTCACGGGAAGTATCACGCCTGCCAGTATCCACATCAATTCCATCGGTCCCAATACAACCCAGGTGGTATCTTACCAGATTGATAGTTCCATGATCACGATCCCCCTTTCAGTATTTGAGACCTTCACCCCTGAAATCCTTGACCCTGGAGTTAATCAGACTATTGTTTTTAATGTATCCATCAATAATTCAGGAAGCGAGAATGTAAGCATCGTCCTGTTCGAGAAGACGTTCCCCCCAGGACTGACCTTCTTTAATCTTTCAGCCACGGCCGGTGCTACAAGTGTGGTAAGCAATAACCTGACATGGGCAGGTTTTACCATCCTCCCTGGTACCAGTGAACAAGTACAGGTTACTTTCTATACTACCCCCACATCCGATATACTGATACCATATTCGAACCTGGTCTTCAGTGTTCCTTCATATTCGGCGTCCACAGCCCTGTCATTATCGGCTGTCACAACTACCAATTTTACCCTTGAGAAAGAACGGATAACAATCGACATATGGAGGGTCGGGGTCAGGGTGTGGGATGAAACTGAGTTCAATTATTCGCTGTATGGGGTAGAGGTCTACCTATCCGACCCTCAGTTGAATGGATCTGTGATGATCAAAAAATACAGCCTGAATGTAGATCTGCAGCCCGGAGAATCCTGGTATGATAGCTTTTTGTATAATTATTCAAGCGTTCCCGTGTTCTTTACCCGAATCTATTATTCAATTCCCTGTGATCTCTCAGGACTGTCAATGCCGATGACACCGGTTAAAAGTGGAGGATTCATCTTAAAATCTACTGTTACCAGTACACTTGACACATCACATCACGTGGTCAGGGTGATAAGACCGGGTAATGGAGAAGAAGAGGAAACAAAACCCTATGAGGGTGAGATCCTTCCTGTAGAATTGTCACAAGGAAAATCCAGTAGCCAAGTCACATCTGATCAAGAAAACAACCTGCCTGAAATAATCGGGGCAATCATTTTTGTTGTGATGATATTTTCATTATTCTGGATATTATTCGCTAAAAGATGAATGAATGATGAAGAAAAAGAGTAAGATACAGAAAAAATCAATGAAAATGTATTATCCAATATGAGCTGTTCAGGATTATTTGAGAATGGATACTGTGACAGAGTAAAAACTGGTCCCCAATTCTTTGGCTCCCTGAACTCTTCGTCGGTGTGAATGTGGAGCGGATGTAGATTTAGATGTGGATTCGGGCACGTCGCAGAAGATCGGGTATGCCCATGTGCAGGGTTTTCCTGTGTACTGGCTGCACATGGATTGATTCTGATAAATCTTCAATCAAAGATTCTGATAAATCTTCTGTCAAAATAACTGGTTTTTAAGGTAGTATATATTCTGGTAAACAGCAGGAAAGAAACCAAAACGCTTTATATTCTCTTGATGTTGAATGAACAAATCATTCCGGAGTTAAACGTAAATGGAAGATTTGTTGAAAACGTTTACCATTCCCGATAATACTATAATGGAAGAACATTCCATTGTTACTACCGGAGGAGCCATTATAGGCAACCATACCGTTATGGGTTTTGGCATTATTGCTGATTCGGTCATTGCCGGGGAAAGGGTCAGGATCAATGGGAATGTCATCGGGACCGAAGAAGTAAGGATTGATATGTGGTCTCAGGTGAATGGTGATGTCAGGACCAAGAATGATGCATATATCGGTGAATTTGTCAATATAGATGGAAAACTGATCGTAGGCAAAGACCTGGATATTGGCAAGAATGTGAAAATAGACGGAGGCTATGAGGCCCGAGGCTGGATAGTTGTCAGGAATCCCATCCCGGTGATCATTTACATTTTCCTGTACCTGACAGAATTAATTAGGATGGGGAAAGACGAAGAGGTTGATAATGCCCTGAAAAATCTGTTTTCCGATGAAAGTGATGACTTAGAGGAGGATAAACTACTTATCATTCCCAGCGGTTCGAAGATCGACCTTGAATCAATTAAGGTTCCTGATAAAGCTGTTATTGGCAGTGGCTGCCGGATGATGGGGAATATCAGGGCTTCCTCAATTGTGATGGGGAACAATAATACCCTGTTCGGCAGTATCAAGACTACCAATGAGATAGTCATCGGTGAAGGTAATACCATACACGGAAACCTTGTGACAAGGGGTGATGTGCGTATCAATAAAAACTCACATATCCTGGGTGAGATCAATGGCGGTAAGGTCATGATCCACGAGGAAGCCAGGGTGGACGGGGCTATGCGGGCTGCCAATGGTGTGATAATTACCAGGGATGAGATGGAAGAGGAATACAAAACAGGCGGTCTGCTGGATATGGTGCCAGAGCCTACCGTACCAAAGAAGACGAAAGCTACTTCTAATAAGATAAAGGTAGATGAAACAGGCCCGGGTGAAGCAGTAGAAGAAACCATTGCAACCGTATCAGGAACTGGGATGGAAACCGGGACATCAGAGGTTGTTAGTTATGACATCCCTGCGAAAAGAATGACAACCGCCATTAGACTGGGCGATATTATAAAATCGGTCCATGCCAAAAAGAAAACAACAACCAGTACTACTGCCGATAAAAAGAAATCGACAACTAAGACTACTGCCGATAAAGAGAAATCGACAACCAGGACTATTTCCGATAAAGAGAAAACGACAACCAGGGCTACTTCCGATAAAGAGAAAACAACAACCAAGGAGAAAAACACTGCTAAAAAGACTGCTACCGACAAGAAAACAAAGCCAAAAAAGACAGCAGCTAAGAAAAAAACAACAACTAAAAAGGCTGCTGCGAAAGAAAAAGCATCGGCTGCCGAAAGTAGCACCGGTAAAAAAACTGTAAAAAAGAAGACTGGGACTAAAAAGAAACCTGCTGCAAAAAAGAAAACAAACAAAAAAACGACAAAATAAAGTTGAGCAGGGAAATGCCGGATCATATAAACGTGGCGATTGTTGGATATACACAGCTATCAATTTTGGCACAAAACTCCAATTCGCCCATTTAACTGGCAAGACGAAGAAGATATTATTCACTCATATCATGCCAATCGCCTTCATTGCGAACCGACATCCACTAAAACAAGGATTGAAACATAAACCATATATCGTTTAACCTCACTCGAATGTCACGAATGAGTGAGATCAGGGAGATTCCCGGTATTGGTGAAAAAACAGCCCGGCGCCTTATTGAGCATTTCGAGTCAGAGGATGCTGTACTGGATGCATTTCAGCGGCATGACGTGGCTGCTATTGCAGGTGCTCCCGGTGTTGGCCAGAAGAATGCTGTGACTCTTGTACAGGGATTTATTTTCAGGGACGAGAACTTCTCACCAGATGATTTCCTAAAAACGAAAGAGGCATGGCGTGTCTACAGGGGACTGCTTGACATCATACGGTCATACGCCAGCACCCCATATGCAAAGGATAAGCTGAATATTTATTTTCCCCTGCCTTCCTCGAAAAAAGAAAAGATCATGTCAGTAATGAGCGGTGTTTCTAAAGCATGCCTGATGGTCAACGGGATCGCTGCAGTCGAAAACGGTATCGTAGACCTGAAAAAAGCACTAAAAGGTGTAAGACCCATAAAAGGAACTACCCTGAAAAAAGTTCGGGACAGGGTGCTGGTGGCAGCAGACCACGATGAATATGAGAAGGCTTTGGCAGGTTTTGGACACGTAATAGACGTGATACTGGCAGGCTCTCCCAGGGAACTTGCAGATGCAACAGCAGCGTACCACCACGTTACGGCCTCAATGAAACTCGAAGGTGTGGACCTGCCTTATAATGCAAATATCACATATGCAAACCTGGAGGCACTGGAAGCGTGGGAGGTTGTCCCTGAACTGGAGATCGCTTTATTTTCAGGCAACCTCACATCTATTACATCGGCTGCATATGCCTATGACCTGGTCATCGATACTAAAAGCCGTTTCTTTTCCAGTATAAAACGATCCGATGTCAGCCGTCTTGAGACTATACTGGATGGATTGGCAGATGATGGTGGGGTCAGGACAGGTTTTGACCCTGATGTAGACAGAATACAATCGGCTCTGGAACAACTGGATGTCACAATAAAGTCTGCCGAAAAAAATGCTGATACACGTTTCAAGGAATACCTTAACAGCAGTACCGTTACCCTGACCGGTAAGGACTTGCTGGATGCAATAGGTGGTGGGGTCAGGGACCTGCTGGACAGGGAGATGGCCGAACATTATAGGCAGATCATAAAAGGATCGGTCTTAGTTATTATTAAGGACCTGGACTTGAATCCTAAAGAAGGACTATACCTAGATGGTCTTTTTTCCAATGACATCGTTACCACTATACAGGCTGACATGGAGATAGTTGAACAGCTCAGGCAGTACCTCCATGCGGAACTGGCAAACCGTAACATGAAGATACTAAAGGAAACTGCCCGCAGCCTGTCAGAGCTTAAGGATACTGCCCGCCAGCTTGTATCTGAAGCAATGGAACTGGATATGTGGTTCGCTATCGGGCTCTTTGCAATGGACAGGGGGCTTGTTACCCCGCAGATGGTCGATGAGGCGGGAATTGATATCAAGAGCGGCATAAACCTGTTCCTTTCAGGCAATGTGGAGCCTGTCAATTATTCACTTGGAGACAGGGAACGAAATTACGACAGAGATGGTTATTCACCTGAACGGGTGGCCGTACTTAGCGGGGTTAACTCGGGCGGCAAGACATCTACACTGGACCTTATCACCCAGACCATGATACTGGCCCATATGGGATTTCCTGTGCCTGCCGAAGCTGCAGTTATTGGGTTAGTGGATGAGATGTATTATTTCGGTAAATCCGGTGGTACAATGGATGCGGGTGCTTTCGAGTCCACTATAAGGGAATTCTCTGTTGTATCGGGAACGTGTAAGATGGCGGTACTTGTGGATGAACTGGAATCTATCACCGAGCCGGGGGCATCAGCCAGGATAATCGGCGGCATACTTGAATCCCTTGCCGGTAATCCGAGGGCAATTGGTGTGTTCGTGAGCCACCTTGCAGAGAATATAATGGAACATACATCTGCACCTGTGCGGGTTGACGGCATCGAAGCACGGGGACTGGATAAGAACCTTAACCTGATCGTGGACCGGAACCCGAGGTACAATTATGTGGCTAAGAGCACACCTGAACTTATCGTAGAGAGATTGGTGAGGCAGGCAGATGGCGTTAAGAGGGATTTTTACCAACATCTTCTTGATAAATTCCAGTGAGGAACCAGTTCTGCATTTACCCCCCTGTTTCCACTGTAATTATCATGTATTTGAATTATTTGCAAAGATTAGTAGGACTTCATGGTTGTCATACAAATAATTGCACCGGGTAGTTCAAATGGTTTTTTGTGAAGTTATACCTAAAAGATATTTCCAAAGTGGCACAAACTGTATATTGAAACCTTTATAGACTTCCAATGCTTCATAATCTTCCGTTATTACAAAACCTGTATCAACGCCAAATTTATCCATGAATCTCAGAAGACCTTTCAGGTCACGCATCCTGATTTTTGAAGAATACTTGGACTCTATCGGCAATATCTGGGAACCATCCTGCAAAACAAAATCAACCTCTTTGTTTGCCTCACGCCAGAAAAGATTTGCTTTTGAAGCAAACTGAACAAGATTCTCTGCGACCTTTCCAATTGAAGCATCTGCAAGCGCAAGAGCGATACATGGATGTATAAGATAATATTTTTTGAGCTTTCTTGAAGATGCTTTGAATGAACCCCTGTAATTCCTGACATCCTTGAGTATAAAACAATCTTTAAGATAGCGCATATAATTGCTTACAGTCTGTCTGCTTTTCCCCACTTCCTTTGATATCTCATCAAGATTTAGAATAAGGCCTGGGTCTGATGCCACGATCATGATCAACCTCTCTATAAGCTCAATATCCTTCACATCAAAAAGCACCCTGAGATCCCTGAATATTGCTTTTTCCACAATATTTTCTTTTATGTAAACCTTTACGACATCATCATCAAAATCAATTATCTCAGGAAATGGTCTTAAAAGATAATTTTCCAGTTCAATCTTTATCTCATGCTTCCATATATCTGCATCGTTTTTCAATAAAGCGACATCTTTGCCCTTAAATCTAAGAAATTCCTCAAAGGATAGCACATCAAGCTCAAAATAAAATATCCTGCCTGCAAGATTCTCTTTTGCATCAAAAAGTATGTTTACAGATGCTGAACCTGTAACAAAGAACTTGATGTTCGGATACATATCATAATATATCTTTATCTTGTTCTGCCAGTCATCCAATTTCTGTATCTCATCTAAAAACATATAGATTTTTTCAGACCGTATATCTTTTTTAAGTATTTTCTCAGAATATAACGTGACAAGAGACCGTATATCATCCACAGACTCATCAAATGAGAAATAAAGTATATTTTTAGGGTCAACACCACCTTTAACAAGATCATCTATTACCTGGAACATCATGGTTGTCTTACCGGTCCTGCGCAGACCAACAACAGCCACAATCTGCCTTAATTTCAAGTATTTCTCTATTTTTGAAAACATATCCCGCTTAATATCCGGCGCTAGTTCATGCTCGACAGAATGTGTTTTCCACCATCTGTTAAATTGCGTTAACATTTCTATAGATAACATATCAATTACTTAGACCTAACAAATATATATGTTTTTCGTTAATACAAATTAACGAATAACTATATTATTGGTTAATTCAAATTGACGAATAATTGCAACATCCCATTTTAAAATCAAGGAAAGGATTTTATTACAATAAAATAATTTTATCAAATAAAGAGGCATATAGATGGAAACGCCAACCATTGGTATGGACCGCAAAATTAAGGTTTTAGTAAGGGCGGGATATTATTCAAGTGAATTAGAAGTAATAAAAGATGCCATGAGAAGCCTGTTCAGGGAGAATACGGAACTCAAGATTAATGCGGCCATAGAACTTTATAAGGAAGGAGAAGTATCACTGGGCAAAGCGGCTGAGATAACGGGAGTAACTACAATCGAATTTAAGGAGATCTTAGGTAAACGGGGGGTTATCAGGGAGATAAAGGCGAGACCGGCTGAAGAAATGGACCGGAAGCTTAAAAATTTACTCCAAACATGATCTTCGACACAGATATATTAAGCATTCCACTTATGTAAACAGAAGACCAAATATCCATGCACTGCACCGAATCATCGCGAAATTCATCCGGAATTACTGAGCGTAGAAGGCTATCTTATTACAAAAAACGGAAATGATATATAGTCTCATTTCCATATAAAACCGGTGAAAAAATGAAGGCCTGTATTATGTGTGGTGGTGAGGGCACACGTCTTCGCCCGCTGACTTTTGACCGTCCTAAACCTACAATACCCATACTGAATAAACCCTCAGTGGTACACCTTGTGGAACACCTGGTTACAGAAGGATTCAATGAGATAGTCTTAACCATAGGTTATCTGGGCAATGAGATAGAAGATGCACTGGGAGATGGGCAGTTATTCGGAGTCCATATCGAATACGTACGGGACCCCATCAAACTCGGAACCGCAGGCAGTATCAAGAATGCAGAGTCCCTGTTAAAGAACGAACCCTTCATTGTGATCGGCGGGGATCATGTAATGGACCTGGACCTTCGCGAGTTCTACCGCTTCCATGAAAAAACTACTGCAAAGGTAACAATCGCACTCCTGCCTATTGAAGACCCGAAGGATTATGGTATTGCAGATATGGACGTGTATAATGAGATACACAGGTTTGCAGAAAAGCCAGGTCCCGGAGAGATATTCAGTAATCTTGCAAGTACAGGAATATATGTCTGCGACCCAGCCGTACTTGAAATGATACCACAAAATACGTTTTTTGATTTTGCCAGGAACCTGTTCCCAAAAATGATGGAACAAGGTGAACGAATAAATGGATACCTGGTCAGGGGCCACTGGACCGATATCGGCAATGCAAGAGCATACAGGCAGGCCTGTAGGTGGAAACTTGAGAAACTCCCCGGTACAATAATCAAAGGCCATTTCAACATTAAGGACGCAAGCGTGGCTGGACCGATCAATGTGGATAACGGGGTATCGGTGGGTTCCGATTCTGCCCTTGTGGGTCCGATCATGATAGGGGAGAACACTACGATCGGTAACCAGGTACTTATCGGACCCTATACATCAATAGGCTCGAACTGTGTGATCAAGGATGGTGCCAGATTATTGTCTGCCATTGTGTTCGATGATGTGGAAATAGGCAGGAATACCTGTGTCTCAGGAGCCATCATTGACAATAACACAAAGATAGGGAACAACTGCATCCTGGAGACTAAAACTGTGATCGGACCAAGGGATGTGATCAGGGATAATGTCACAGTTCATTCTAATGTTGTCCTGTGGCCGGAACTTGTCATACCTGAAGGGACCAGTATTATCGAAGACCAGCTAAACCTGGAGTATAATGAATAACGGCCCAAATCAATAATTCATGAAAGGTCCTTGAACCTGTACCTGAACATGGCCTTTAGTACGATAATGCCATCTTGTATTGGCCTGAACTTGGAATTGCCGGTGCGGGCTGTATAGGTTATGGGTATCTTCTTGATCTTGAGTCCCAGCCGCACAGCCTTGCCTGTTATCTCAGTCTCTATCCCAAAATCATCAGATTCAAGTGACATTCTCTGTATGGCTTCCTTCCTGAGTCCCCTGAGTCCTGAAAGGTTATCCACCCTTGATGAATAAAGCAGCCTGAACAATCCCCTTGAAAGGGCATCACCTACCAGGAATAACCTGGGGAGGGCATCACCGTCAAACCTGACCCTCTCACCTACAACCAGGTCATATTCGGCAAGTTCCTCAATAAAATCAGGGATCAGTTCCAGTGGATACGTGCCGTCCACATCCAAAAACACCACATCATCCTGCACATGGTCAAATGCACACCTCAAGGCTTCGCCTTTGCCAAGACCATGGTCAAATATGACCTCTACGCCGTACTTCTTTGCAATCTCAACGGTCCTGTCTGTGGAATTGCCATCAACTACGACTATCCTGGGATTGTGGCATATCTCGTTGATCCTGGTAATGGTGGGGCCTATGCAGGACTCTTCATTTTTTGTTGGCAGGATTATTGAGACCAATATATCACTTCATCAGGTTTTGTCATTTCATTAGGTTTTGTCATTTAATCAGGGTGTGTTATTTCATTAGGGTATGTTCTTTCATCAGGATGCATCACTCATCAGGATGTGTCAACTTCTTCGTTGTTCAACAGTTTATGGAAGCTATCAAGGTATATATAACATAATAATTATCTCTCAATGGCAATATGGAACGACTGAAAAAACTGTTTATCATCTCATTAATAATAAGTATCATCGTTCTGGTACTTGTCACAGTTTTTACCATAGGCCCGGATACCCTGCCTATCCTGCAGAGAATGGAACCAGTATATCTCCTTGCTGCTGTTGCCCTGCATGTAGTTTCTTACTTCATATGGGGGCTGCGTATGAAAGTGATGACTGAGGCCCTGGGATACAGGATAGGGGTCAAAGATGCTACTGAGATTGTAATAGCAAACCTGTTCGCTGCATCAGTGACGCCATCAATGGCAGGCGGTGAACCTGTCAGGATACATATGCTGAACCGCAATGCAAATGTACCGGTGGGCGATGCCTCGGCTGTGGTTATAGGTGAGCGTGTACTGGATGCCCTGCTGCTTTTAATTGCCACTCCGTTTGCGCTGTGGGTGTTAAGTGGTTCACTGATAAGCCGGGAGATGGACCTGGCAATAATCGGTGCAGAGTTATTTGTCCTGCTAATGGTGTTTGTGGCTATTGGCGGCCTGTTGAACCCGACATTCATAGACTGGCTTTCATCACTTATCTCTCGTGGTCTTCACAGAGTTGGAAGATTTGACAGGACAGAACACCTGATACAGTTCATTGATAAAGAATTATTGAATTTCCATAATAGCCTGTGGGCCCTTATGAGAACAGGTAAGCAGGGTTTGTTTTTCGGGTGTATATGTACCATGATATACTGGATCGTGGAATTCATGGTATTGCCGCTGATCCTGCTGGGATTGAACCAGCCGCCATCTATTACGGTGGCTATGGCAGTACAGGTGTTCCTGACATTTATCATGATAGTGCCGGTTACACCAGGAGCCAGCGGGGTCGCAGAACTGGGCGGGGCCGCACTTTTCGGAATATTGGTCCCAGTTTCCATATTAGGGATAGTGGTGGCAGCATGGCGGTTAATTACATACTACCTGAATCTGGTTATCGGCGGTGTGGTAAGTGTAAAAATATTAAAAGATGTGGATATTCTCAGTGAATGGAACAGTAAGTAAAATTATATAGTATGAATATAGTGTTACTATATCCACACAATGGTATATATTAGTGATACCCTCTCTAAAATATGTCATACTTTAAAATTATCAAAGGGAGTATATCATCAAAAGGGTTGGGGCGGGGGTTTCCTTTTTCTTTAAACTCTTTATTTTATTTTCTCAATATTTTCTTGTCTCAATTTTCTCTGTTCAGGCCGATAATATAAATTTACAGATATTTGTATAAACTATTAATACTTTTATAATGCCTATATGGAAAAAGTTTGTGTACTGATACCGGTTGCGCCTTTTGAACCCCTTTCAATAATTCAAAAATCAGTCGATTCACTGAAACAACTGGATACATCAGGTCTGAGCGTTAATATTACTTACATAATAGATTGTCCAAAAGGACCGGACCATCGGACCCGGTATTTGAAATCTGAAAATATTGGTTACCTGGCCCGGTTTGATACACGGGGGCGCAGGGGTGGTGCCATCAATGACGGCCTGTATGCCATCAGGGGGCCGGATGGGATTCTGGATGCAGATCACATTGCACTTTTTGATGTGGATAGTCGCCCCGAACCCGATTTTATATTAAAGTGTATCGATGCCCTTAAAATGGATGTAAATGCCGTGATAGCAAGCGGCACACGTTACATCACTAACCAGGATTCAGGGTGGGTGACCATGATAATCGCTGCCGAATATTCATTTTTCGCAGACGTGTACCGGCTGTATGAACGCTTTGACGGGTTCAAACAATTCAATGGGCTTATCGGTGTGATAGATGCAAGGGCACTTGATGGTACGAGTCTCAACGAAGATGTGTACTGTGAAGACCTGGAATTCACGCAGCGGATGTACATCAACGGCAAAAAACCTGTACTTGCAGAAACAAAAGTGGGTGAGCAGGGCCCCACCAGCCTGAAAGAACTCTACAACCAGCGGATACGATGGATGTCAGGTGCACTGGAGGGAGTGGAGGAGAATATGGTGCGATTTTACTCAGCACCCATCCCTGTGAACCAGAAGCTGGCATGGTTTACGTCCATGACGCTACCTTTTGCGGCATTTTTGCTGACCCCCATTGTCCCGATCTATGGATTAAGGCTCTGGTCAAAGGGGCAGAGTCGTGTATTGTTCAAGACTGTGGGGCTGGTGTTCCATGTATGGCTGATCAGCTTTTGCGGTGTGCAGGCAATATTGAACCGCGCAAGGAAGAAAAAAACTAAATGGACTGATACTTCCCGTTCTGATATTTGAAATTACTAAGTCCTGATTCCGTGAATACTACCTGATGTGTATACACAAAATGTCAGACTTTATCCTAACAATAGACTAATATAAAATAATGTAACATATATAAAATGAGAAAAAAGCAATAATTACTGATTACCCGGGGTTTTAGATGAATAAGACCATACAAGATTCACCACTTCTTTTCCTGGAAAAAGAATTGCGATTAATTAGTCAGGATGCTCTGTTAATTTTTGATACTAAAGGTATTATTGTTGATGTGAACAACACAACAGTTCGATTTTTCGGGAAAAAACGGGATGAGCTGATAGGAACACCTTTTATTGATCTCTTTAGTGATCCGGTTAAAGCAAACAATGCAGTAGAGCAAGTATTTGATACGGGAGAGGTAAAGGATTATGAACTGGTCATAGAAACCGGAGATGAGCCCAATACTATTGTTGCATTTAACATATCACTATACAAAGACCAGACAGGAAATGTAACAGGGGCCTTTGCCGCTGGCTATGACATCACCCGACACAAGCGTGAAGTGCTGGAACTGCATTCCCTGCAGCACTACAACCGGGGATTAATTGAGGTAAGCCTCGATCCTTTAGTGACCTTCGACCAGGAAGGGGTCATACTGGATGTGAACGAGGCAACGATTCGAGCTACAGGCAGAAGCCGGGATGAGTTGATTGGAACGCCGTTCGCTGATTATTTTATAGATCCTGATAAAGCATACAAGGGTGCCATGCTGACCTTTGAAACCGGAAAAGTCAGGGATTACGAACTGGTCATGAAAGCAAAGGACGGAACCGAGACAATTGTGGCCTACAATGCTTCGGTATACAAGGACCAGACAGGAAAGGTGGTTGGTGTATTTGCTGCTGCCCGTGACATTACAGAGCGCAAGCAGGCAGAGCATGAGATACTGAATCTTCAGCGCTACACTCGTGGATTAATTGAGGTAAGCCTTGATCCTTTAGTGACCTTCGACCAGGAAGGGATCATTCTGGATGTGAACGAGGCAACGATTCGAGCTACAGGCAGAAGCCGGGATGAGTTGATTGAAACGCCGTTCGCTGATCATTTCACTGACCCGAAAAAGGCACATAAAGATGCGATGAAGGTCTTTGAAACCGGAAAGGTCAAGGATTACGAACTGGTCATGAAAGCCAAAGATGGAACCGAGACAATTGTGGCCTACAATGCTTCGGTATATAAGGACCAGACAGGAGAGGTGGTTGGTGTATTTGCTGCTGCCCGTGACATTACAGAGCGAAAGGGAGCAGAGCATGAGATACAGAATCTTCAACGCTACACTCGTGGATTAATTGAGGTAAGCCTTGATCCTTTAGTGACCTTCGACCAGGAAGGGATCATTCTGGATGTGAACGAGGCAACGATTCGAGCTACAGGCAGAAGCCGGGATGAGTTGATTGGAACACCGTTCGCTGATCATTTCACTGACCCGAAAAAGGCATATAAAGATGCGATGAAGGTCTTTGAAACCGGAAAGGTCAGGGATTACGAACTGGTCATGAAAGCAAAGGATGGGACCGAGACTATTGTATCGTACAATGCTTCAGTATACAAGGACCAGACAAGAGAGGTGGTTGGTGTATTTGCTGCTGCCCGTGACATTACAGAGCGCAAGCAGGCAGAGCATGAAATACAGGATCTTCAGCACTACAATCGAGAATTAATTGAGGTAAGCCTTGATCCTCTTGTAACCTTCGACCAGGAAGGGGTCATTATGGATGTGAACGGGGCTACAATTCGAGCTACAGGCAGAACCCGGGAAGAGTTGATAGGAACCCCATTTGCTGATTATTTCACAGATCCTGATAAAGCATACGAAGGTGCCATGCTGACCTTTGAAACCGGAAAGGTCAGGGATTACGAACTGGTCATAAAAGCAAAGGATGGGACCGAGACTATTGTGGCCTACAATGCTTCAGTATACAAAGACCAGACAGGAAAGGTTGTGGGCGCATTTGCAGCGGCACGTGACATTACCGAGCGAAAAAAAGCTGAAATTGCACTATCTGAAAGCAAAGCAGAACTCGACTTGATCTTCAAGATCGCTGCTGATGGAATGTGTGTAATAGATGCTGATCATAACATTGTCAAGGTGAATAAAACCTTTATCCGAATGGTGGACATGAATGAGGATGAAATCATAGGCAAAAAATGCTACGATATCTTTAGCGGGGAACTATGTCATTCAGAAGATTGTCCACTTGAGAAGCTAAAAAAAGGAGAACGGTTTGCTGAACATGAATCTGTCAAGAAGCGACCAGATGGTAAAGAGATACCGGTTATTGTGAATGCTGCAAGATTAGAGCAAAACGGCAAATTTGTTGGGATTGTAGAGGATTTTAAAGATATTACAGAGCGTAAGCAGTCTGAAGAAGAAATTCGTGATCTTCAGCACTACAATCGTGGATTGATCGAAGTAAGCCTTGATCCTCTGGTCACTTTTGATCATGAAGGGATCATCATGGATGTGAACGAGGCAACGATACGGGCTACAGGCAGAAAACGGGACGAGTTGATAGGAACCCCATTTGCTGATTATTTCACAGATCCTGATAAAGCATACAAAGGTGCCATGCTGACCTTTGAAACCGAAGAGGTTCGGGATTACGAGCTGGTCATGAAAGCCAGGGACGGAACCGAGACCGTCGTTTCATACAACGCTTCGGTCTACAAGGATCAGACCGGAAAGGTTGTGGGCGCATTTGCGGCTGCCCGTGACATTACCGAGCGAAAGGGAGCAGAGCAGGAGATACAGTATCTTCAGCGCTACACTCGTGGATTGATCGAGACGAGCCTGGACCCGCTTGTAACCTTTGACCAGGAAGGGATCATACTGGATGTGAACGAGGCAACGATACATGCTACAGGCAGAGGAAAAGAAGAGTTGATCGGAACCCCATTTGCTGATTATTTTACAGATCCTGATAATGCATACAAAGGTGCCATGCTGACCTTTGAGACCGGGGAGGTCAGGGATTACGAACTGGTCATGAAAGCAAAGAATGGAACCGAGACTATTGTATCGTATAATGCTTCAGTATACAAGGACCAGACAGGAAAAGTCGTGGGCGCATTTGCGGCTGCCCGTGACATTACCGAGCGTAAGCAGGCTGAAATTGCACTGTCGGAAAGCAAAGCAGAGGTCGACCTGATCTTCCAGATCGCTGCTAATGGAATGTGTGTAATAGATGCTAATTATAACATTGTCAAGGTGAATAAAACCTTTATCCGAATGGTGGACATGGATGAAGATGAAATCATAAGTAAAAAATGTTATGATATCTTCAGAGGGAAACTCTGCCATTCTGAAGATTGTCCACTCGTGAAGCTAAAAAAGGGAGAACAGTTTGCTGAACATGAATCTGTTAAGTTGCGATCAGATGGTAAAGAGATACCGGTTCTTGTGAATGCTGCAAGATTAGAGAAGAAAGGCAAATTTATTGGTATTGTAGAGGATTTTAAAGATATCACAGAGCGTAAGCAGGCTGAAATTGCACAGTCTGAAAGCAAAGAAGAGATCGACCTGATCTTCCAGATAGCTGCTAATGGAATGTGTGTAATAGATGCTGATTTTAACATTGCCAAGGTGAATAAAACCTTTATCCGGATGGTGGACATGGATGAGGATGAAATCATAGGTAAAAAATGTTACGATATCTTTAGCGGGGAACTCTGTCATTCAGAGGATTGTCCACTCAAGAAAATACAAAATGGAGAACAGTTTGCTGAACATGAATCTATCAAAAGGCGATCAGACGGTAAAGAGATACCGGTTATTCTGAATGCTGCAAAATTAGAGAAGAAAGGCAAATTTGTTGGTATCGTAGAGGATTTTAAAGATATCACAGAGCGCAAGCAGGCTGAAGAAGAAATTCATGAACTTCAACGTTACAATCGTGGATTGATCGAGGTAAGCCTTGATCCTCTGGTCACCTTTGATCAGGAAGGGATCATCATGGATGTGAACACTGCCACAATACGGACTACAGGCAGAAGCAGGAACGAGTTGATCGGAACACCCTTTGCTGATTATTTCACTGACCCGGAAAAGGCGCATAAGGGTGCAATGAAGGTCTTTGAAAAGGGGGAGATCAGGGATTACGAACTGGTCATGAAACCTAAGGATGGGACCCAGACCACTGTAGCGGTTAATGCCTCAGTATATGTGGACCAGACAGGAGAAGTTGTGGGCGCATTTGCTGCGTCACGCGACATCACCCTACAAAAGAAGGCGGAGCACGAATTACAGGAAACCGTCAACAGGCTTGAGGTTTATACTACCCGGATAAACAGCCTGATGGTAACCATGTTAGACCAGATCACAGTGGAAAAGACAAAAGGAGTGATCCTTGACATCTCAGGATTACCACCTGATGAAGAAGTTGCAGAACCTTTGATCAACATTGCAAAGTTTGCAAGACAGCTCGGTGCCACATGTATTATTACAGGTATTAAACATGAGGCAGTACAAAGATTAACTGATGCTGGTGCCAACCTGGCCCCAATAACTACTGAAAAGTCATTACTTGATGGTCTGCGATATACTATAGCAATGATAGATGAGGAAGAATGAGGTGAAAATATGGTCGAAACCAAGAAGGAAAAGCTGGATCAGGTGTTGGCCAAATTCATGCAGGTCGGACAGATAAAAGCAGTGGGTATCGTGAGTGTGGAAGGCCTGCTGATAACATCTATAATGCCACCTGATATGAATGAACGTATTGTGGGTGCGCTCTGCTCGACAATTATTGCAAGTGCGGAAACTGCAAGTTCCCAGATGGGAACCGGAGCGGTATCTGAGGTAAACATTAAAACCGAGCATGGGATATTGTTGCTTAAACCTGCAGGAGAAAAGGCTTTGCTCTTTGCCCTGGCTGAAGTGGAGGCCCAGTTCGGGTTGATAACACTGGAGATCGAGATAAGGAGTAAACAGGTCCAGGATATACTGGAAGAGGTATAGGATAATGGACTTGAAGAAGACCTACATCCCGCGGCTGGATGATATCCTTGGTGGAGGTGTACCGAAGGGATCTTCGATGTTGTTCCAGGCAATGCCTGGTATCATGTCTGATGTCTTCGGGTACCAGATCATTTTAGAACGGGTAGAGTTGGAGAGTGAGATCGGTTTTATTTATACTAATACCCGGATGCCGGTTGAGATAGAGCGTGTATTTGATAAATATGGATGGGACTTGAAAACCCCCTTGAATTCCGGGCAGATATTTTTTATTGACTCTATCTCAGGAATGATGGGTGTGCCCCCGATGGGCAAGTACATTATTGATGATTTTGCAAAAAGTACAGAAATAGTTTTACCTGCAATTGAAGATATCGCGGGTGGAACAGCAGTGATTGAAAACGTAGCCACTTTAATTGATTCTATTGGTGCGGATAACACAATAAAATGTATAAAGATGTTGAATGAGGCTGCTGCTAAGCATGAAGTGAATATTGTATACCTTTTTACCAGATGGGATTATGAAGATCGGTTTGTAGAACAATTAAAAAACCTGGTCGATTGTGAAATACAACTTTTTAGTATTGAAGAGAAAGTGATGTACAGACAAGTATTCATGGTGGTAAAATCCAACTGGACCAGGGCATCCAAGTGTAAAATATTCTTTGAGCTTGCTGAACCCGGTGGGGTTAAGGTATTTATTCCAAAACTCCTGGTAACCGGGCCCTATAATGCAGGGAAGACCACTTTTGTCCATGCGATCACAGAAAAGGCCGTTTCTGTGGAGCGGCAGGCATTTGAACTGTTTCCGACCACAGTGGGACTGGATATCGGGCATATGGATTACAAAGGTTTTTCTGCTGATGTCTTCGGTACTCCAGGGCAGGAACGGTTTGACCTGCTGCTGGAACCGCTTGCAAGGGAGGCTATCGGCACGTTCATTGTAATTGATTCGACCAAACCGGATACGTTTGCACGCGCTAAGGAAATGATCAATATGTGCAGGGCAGAGGCTTTACCTAAGGTAATTGTTGCAAATAAGCATGACCTCCCAGGTGCCCTAACACCTGATGAGATAAAAAAACGGATGGCTTTATGGGAAGATGTCCCTATAGTGCCTGTTTCTGCACAGAAAAATGAAGGTGTGGATAAAGCACTAGATACACTTTTCAATCTTATATATAGAGTTTAAATGATACCTAAAATCAAGACTGGGATTGCGGCTTTTGATGAATTGATTGGTGGTGGACTGCCAGATAACACCATTACACTTATCTACGGCCCTCCCAAGACAGGAACATCCGTATTTTGTTACCATTTCCTGCAACAGGCAATGTCTGATGATGAGATCTGCCTTTACTTAATGACTGATTATAACATGTTCCAGCTTGAAGAAAAAATGATGCAATTCAATTGGCTCATTCATGAATATTTTCAAAAAGAAATGTTGTATGTGCTGGACATTGCTTCCGGATCAATTGGTGCTACACAAAAGGAAACTGCTACGTTCAAGATATCTTCCCCGCAAAATCCAACTGAGATGGTCAGTAAGATAATTGACGATTTGCAGTTAATTTACCAAAAAACCCATAGGTTCAGGTCTGTTCTTGATTCGACGACAACATTGTTCTCGTTCAATTCCCCGATACTTATTATACGTGTACTAAAATCATATGTCATGAGGATCAAAGTAGCCGGAGGTACCGGGATAATTGCTTATACCGAAGGAGCTGCGGACTCCCAGATCGAAACGATGTTAAAGGCAACAGTGGACAACATTATACATCTGGATGGTGAGAAGATCGATGTTGAAGCAATGACTGGATGTGATAATGTTTCAGCTAATTACAAGATCACTGATGAAGGATTTTGTATAATATGATCATCCGAGAATGTGTTTTGTCCGCCTTGCAAGCATGATGATGCCTATGGCTACTATTCCCATTCCAAGATTCCTGAGTATTCCTCCATCAGAAATTTCTGCAAAGGCAGCAAGTAGATAAACCATATGTATTATGCTGCCCAGGAGGATGATATACCAGCACTGCTTCCAGTATTGAAGCTTTGTTGATTGAATCGCAAAAATACTTGCATATATCCAGAACAACTCGATTATAAGCCTGATAACTAACTCTGCTGTAATTATCACAATAGATAATCTGTTTGCAAATAATGATATAACTATTTATTCTATTTGACTGCATTTCCAGCAATAATGATTTCAGGAGATGAATTATGACAGCTACAGATGGGAAATACTCTGTTTTCTCTGAGTCCTCTGTGGTTCATAAATGAAAATTGAGCTAATAAATTCCTGAAAAAACGCTAACATATCCAAAGGTTTATCTAAAATAATTACTTAGGGAAAGGATGCTGTAAGCACTGAGGGCTCGTGGTCTAGCAGGTTATGACGTCGCCTTGACATGGCGGAGGTCCGGAGTTCGAATCTCCGCGGGCCCATCCGTACCTACTCAGACCAGTAGCGGGCCGCACACGTATAAAGCCCTGCGGGCTCCATACGTGGACTGTACATTCATACGAATTACAAAAGCGGGCTGCGACTGGATAAAACGAAGATTTGATATATTATTAAGGAAAAGAGAATATCCCTACCTGCCCAGGTAGCTCAGTCTGGGAGAGCGCTGCCCTGAAGAGGCAGTTGTCCCCGGTTCAAATCCGGGTCTGGGCATTTATTTTTTTATATTGTTATTTGCATTGATCTGGTGATTCTGGATACCTCGGACGTTAGTCCGGGTGTCATCATTGAAATATCACTGAACATACTGTCCACCACTTGTTAACCTGAAACAATACATTTTTAAAATATCACGTCAACATAATATACCATGCAAAAGTTGGAAATAAAGAACATTAAAGGAAAAAAATACCTTTATATTAAATATAAAGATAAAGTTAACAATAAAAGCATAACAAAACTGCTATATATTGGCAGATTTGAAAAATTAACCCTGCCAGACTTTATGTCAAAAATCAACAAATTGCATACTATAAGGTTAACAAACTTCATTGATTCCCAGATAAGTAAGACGCATCAATATTTAGATGACGAAAAAATACACACATTAGAGTTGATGCACTACAACTACCAGCTCTTTAAGTCACAATTTCCTGATGAACTGAAAATCTACAACAACTCGGTCTTTGTCTGCTATGTGCAGGGAACAACTGCAATAGAAGGAAATACCATCACTCAAAAACAGGTCGGTGAACTGCTTGAACATGGAATAACACCGGCAGGTAAATCGCTCAGGGAAGTTTACGAAATAATCAATTTCAAGAGGCTCGCCGAATTTCTTGCGCACTTTGAAGGGGATATATCAAAAAAACCCATTCAGAAAATACATGCCGTGATCATGGAGCAGCTACTTGAATCTGCAGGTGACTATCGCCGTATACAAATCCTGATAAAAAAAGCTGAACATGAACCGCCCCCGGCTTTTGAAGTCCCTGAATTAATGAACCAATTGATCAGATGGTACAGGCAGCACAGGAGAAATATGCACCCCTTTGAACTGGCAGTGCTGCTGCACACAAAATTTGTCACTATACACCCCTTTGTGGACGGGAATGGCAGGGTTGCCAGGGCCCTGTTGAATTTTGTTCTTGAGAAAAACGATTATCCCAAACTCTATATTGGTCTGAAAGACAGGGACGCTTATCTGGATGCGGTTGCAGAGGGCAATAAAGAGAATTACCAGCCAGTGATTGATCTCATGTATAATGTCTACTTTAACCAGCACGACCTGGTAAAAGTAAACGGCGATACCAGATTCACCAGCGAGAATATCAACGAGTTCCCTGAGATGAATGAGTTGCTAAACCAGTTCCTGAAGTTGAAAGGAATATGAACCGCACATCAGTGAATAATACCGGTTCCGGGCAGATTTCTACCCCTACCGCACCATTCCCCTCCCCTTACCGTACCCTTACCGTACCCTTACCGTACCCTTACCGTATCCTCACCGTACCCTCACCCCAATCAAACAACGGCCCCTGTCGCACCACACCCCCCATACGCTCACGCAGCGCATGCGCAACAATAGGCAGCGCAATGGTGGCATCCACAAATACCTGCACTTTACTGGCACTTCCGGCCACCTTACCCCAGGACACTGCCTCGTCAAAGGTACAGCCAGACAACCCGCCCCAGTGGGGTGCATCCGTAGTATACTGGATGGCATAATCATGTCCACCCACATCGCCACCCATCAGGGACGCGATCACCTCGGTCTGCTGGATAAAGTTCTTTGGCACCCCGCCGCCCACATACACCACACCTGTCTTCGCGGACTGCTCCACTATTTGCGTGATCTCATCTGCATCCTTTATCTGGTCCACCATTATTTCATGTCCACGGCGGCGGGCATACACCAGCCCGATGCCAATGGACGAATCAGTCAGTGCGGGCACGAATACTGGCACATCATGCTCATAGGCACTCACAATAATGGAATCACTCCGCCCGCCCATTTCCTTCACCCGCCTGCCTAGTAACGAGATGAACTCACGGGATGAATAATTCCTGCCTTTTTCAAGGGACGCCCCGAAATCACCAATAAGCCGATCTGACTCCCTGAACTCCTCCTCTACTGCGAACACGTCATGTATCCGGTCAATGCCATGCCTGAACAGTGTCTCGTCGTCTGCCAGGTGCGTGCCTACATAATGCTTCCTGTCCAGGCTCTCATGGATATCGTGGAAAATATTGGCACCGGTGGACACCAGGCAGTCTATCAGCCTGTGCCGGATAAGGAATGTAATTATGCCCCTCATGCCTGCAGGCACCATAGCACCGGACAGGCCCATCATGATAGTGATCTCATCCTCATGCAGCATCCGGACCCAGGCCTCCACTGACTCGCCCAGTTTCCTGCCCTGGAAACCGGTCTCGGTCATGGCATGGGTAATCTCGCTGACGGACCTGGAGCTCACATCCATGGGTACAGTGGGATGTTGGGTAAAATGTTCTTTATTCATTTGAACCACTATTGAAAAACAAGATATTCATAGTCATTGACATGATTTATAAAGAGACTTTAAACCTATAGGAAAGCATATACTCTCCTATACGTTAAAAAAAATACCAAGGTACCCCAAGCCCAACCGGACTCAGAGATACCCTTTCTTATGCATCAACTCAGCATTCAGCACACTGGCACCTGCCGCGCCTCTGATAGTATTGTGCCCCATCACCATGTACCTGATACCTTCCCGTATCCGGCCCACCGACACACTCATACCATTACCAGCATTCCTGTCCAGCCTGGGCTGGGGCCTGTCGGGCTCATCCCTCACAATAATCGGGTGTTCTGGCTCGGTGGGCAGGTCTGAAAGTCCAGGGTCAAAGTCCAGAAACGCCTGACGCACCTTATCGGGTGTGGGGTCATCTGCCATACCAGCCCACAATGCCTCCAGGTGCCCATCCATCACAGGCACGCGGTGACAGCTCGCACTGATATTAATATCAGCAGGGATTATCTGGCTGCCATCGAACTCACCAAGGAGCTTCAGGGGTTCACTCTCCACCTTCTCCTCCTCACCGCCGATGTATGGCACCACATTCTCCAGTATAGCCATACCCGGGATGCCGTCAAAACCCGCACCTGAAATGGCCTGCATGGACGCTATATTCACATTCTCAAGCCCGAACTGCATCAGGGGCTTCAGTGTCAAAGTGAACATGATAGTGGTGCAATTGGGATTTGTCACGATACATCCGTCCCAGCCGCGATTATCGCGCTGTACATCGATCAGCCCCAGGTGCTCCGGGTTGACCTCAGGGATCATCAGAGGTACATCTGCCTCCTTCCGAAACGCTCCTGCATTGCTGGCAACCACACAGCCCGCTTTGACAAAATCAGGTTCCACCTTCTTTGCCAGGTCCGCCGGCAGTGCAGAGAACACCAGATCAGCGTCCACTGCTCCAACATTAACCGGCACCACTTCGACATCGGCTACTTCTTCAGGTATCTGTGACTCCAGACGCCAGTTGGCAGCGTCACGATATTTCTTTCCTGCAGAACGCTCAGATGCTGCCAGGGCAGTGATCTCGAACCAGGGATGTCTGGCAAGAGCCTCAATAAACCTCTGTCCTACCGCTCCTGTTGCACCTAATACGCCTGTTTTGATTGTTTCGGTCATTGGCCAACCTCCGGAAAAAATAAAAAAACGAATATTGATCATCAATTCGATGAAATTGCGGCAGTTGGACATGCATCTACGCACAATACACAATCAGTGCACTCATCACTGATAACCGCAATGTCATCGTCATTCATTGATATGGCTTCCTGTGGACATTCATCCACGCAGTTTCCACATCCTATACATTCATCTATATCTACTTTTACTGGCATGTTTTTTTCTCAAACCAGGCACGTTGATATGTTGGCCGATTTGAAAAAAAATCTGTATGCCTATTCTTCTATCGAAATTGCTTCAGTGGGGCATGCATCCACACACATTCCACAATCTGTGCACTCATCCGCATTTACCACAGCAATATCATCATCGTTCATTGAAATGGCTTCTGCAGGGCATTCATCCACACATGTTCCGCATCCTGTACATTCATCAACATTTATTTTTGCTACCATATGATTTCTCTCCTTTCATACCCGGTAAATATATCCCGGTAAGAAATAACCAAATGAAGAGGTAAAATAAATACCTTACGATTATTAACCTGCAATCATCAGGAAGGCTATTTAACTTAACCTCCCATAAGTGAAGCGAATGAACCAGAACCATGCATTTAACGGCAAACTGGACGACCATATCGTGAAACTGAAACCTGATACTAAGGAGACACTTTACAACACCAGTTTCTATGGCAACCCAAAAGACGATTCCCTTGAACTGACCCTCATCGAAGCTGCCTACCTCACCTACAAAGGCAGGATCAAGGTCACCAGTGATAAGAAGGGGCTTGATTTCAAGGACCTGATCAGCTATGCAAGTAGGGAAAAAAAGAATTTTGAAGTAAAATACATCGTCTATAAAGACATGCGTGAAAGGGGTTATTTCATAAAGCCCGGAGTCACAGATTTCAGGGTATATCCCAGAGGAGGTCGGCCCGGTAAGACCCCTTCGAAATATTTCGTATACACACTCTCCGAACGTAATCCCATGCCCTTAAAAGACCTGGTACGCCAGCTTGAGACCACAGCCAACATGCGAAAGGAACTGGTGGTTGCGGTAGTGGACGAGGAAAGTGACATCACCTTCTACGGTGTGAAGCTTCGCACAATGAAAGGTGATATGAATGAAAATGTCCCGGGTAAAGGTATTGGGGCCACCCTCCTGGAAGACAGGGTCATGGTCTGGGATGCTGATGCATCTGCCCTGCTGCACAAACAATTCTTTTACGGTAAACCCCTGGATGAAATCCGCCTTCAGTTATCATTAGTTGAGGCAGCATATTTGCAGGAGAAAAATGTACTGGACCTCAGTGACAGCAGTGGGGACAATCTACTCGCCAGCATGGAATTTGCAGATAGTGCAATCGATGTTGAAAGCGATTTCCAGGAAAAACTGGCAGTTTACAGGGACCTGAGGGATTCGGGGATGGTAGCCAAGACCGGGTATAAGTTCGGCACTCATTACCGGGTCTATAAAAAAATTGACGGACTGGATACGATGATGCATTCACAATTCCTGGTACATGCAGTGAACATCGAACATGTGTTCAACCTGCCACAGCTATCAAGGGCTATCAGGCTTGCCCACAGTGTGAGAAAACAGATGGTTTTTGCCTGGCGCAGTGGAGATCAGATCATGTACCTGGAGATTGGCAGGATAAAGATGTGATAACGCATGTTTAGTACTGTTTGAATCCTTCGCTACATCTCACTCAGAATTAGACATACGTCAGAAATAATACCATATAGATTTATACTCATCAACATCCTCGCCATCATAATACAACCGTTTTAAATAGCGATATATGGACACATCCACATAATTATAGGGCTCCACAAGCTCCATCTTGGACTCCCATGGATAGAACCGGTACACACGCCTGCCATCCGGAAGTATCATGATCACCTCATGGTCCTGCCACGCCCTCAGGTGGGACTTGCCCAGCCTGGGTACATTGAACACGGATTCATCAGTCCGCTCCAGTCCTGGGAGGAGCCTGGCTTCCTCCTGTCGTTCCTGCTCAAGCCTTGAGATAGGTACACGGTAGTCTATGGTCTCTTCCTTGCCCTTGGTGTTAAAAGTATAATAGGGATCGATACCTGATTTCTTCATGGTTTTTCTAAGCAGGCAACTTTCGAACTTCTTGCTGTTATAGTAGGTGAAGACCTGCTGGTTGTAAATATTAATGCCCTGTTTCTTGATCCTTGATACTGCATCAATGGTATCAGGAGTGAACTCAGTGGGATGCTGAAAATGGGTTATGATGCACAGGTCCCGTTCGCCCAGCTTGTGATATTTACTAAAGATATTAATCAGGTTGTCTGTAAACCTAGAAGGCAGTGTTACCAGCGTCCGGGTCCCTATCCTGATCCGGTCCACATGTTCGATGTCAGAGATCATGCCAAGGAGCCTGTCAATAATGGAATCGTTCAGTGTCAACGGGTCGCCCCCCGTTACCAGCACCTCGCTGATATGCGGATTGGCTTTTATCCAGTTGATCGCATTTAACACGGTCTCCTTTGTGATACTACTTTCATGAAGACTTTTAATCTCCCAGTTCCTCTGGCAATAGACACAGATCTGGGGGCATGATTGAAACGGTTTTAAAATAAGTATTTTCGGATATCTCCTGGTAATGGTTTCAATGGGGCTTGTCGAAGCCTCGTCCATGAAATCCATGCTTGTCCCGGTCCGAATGCTCCGTAAATAGTTCTGGCAGTATGTCACACTGGGCAGTACCTGTGCCCTTATGGATAAATCATATTGTTTCCGGTTCTCCCTGTCAAATAAGGATAAGTAATACGGTGTTATCTGGAACGGGATATTATTTTCAATAGCTAATTTAAGACCCCGTATCTCGCCTCCGTCCAATGCCGCCACATTTTGGAGCGTATCAATATCAGAAATAATATGGTCAAGGTGCCATTTGTAGTCAGTCCAGTCCTCCTCATTTCCACCGAATTGCTGTAAAATACGTTGTTTCATATCATTTCTTTCAGGGACCAGGTCATGGTCCAGACCTGTCCTGTATTTCTTGAAAGACAGATCCATTCTTTTAGAATAATCATCCAGGAACATTGTTCTTTCAAGTGCGGCTTCCATTCCATCGAGATTTAGAAATGGAGGTTTTTCTTTTTCAGCAAATAACCCGGAATTCCCATTAATTCCCCTGAACAGGTAAATAAACTCGAAAAGGAACCCTTCACTGATATTCTTAGGTACCCTGTTTTCCCTGGCAATATTGTACAATGCCCTAAGAGCTGAGAAGTGTGACTGTTTTTCATTCTGGGTCCTTAAAATCGTCTTTAGAACCCTGATGCAATCCCGTGCATTCTTTTTTTCCAGGATATTCATATCCTGTTTACTATGGGAATATATGGTGAACAATGCTGTATCTATACCATCTAAATAGCGGAAAATCTCATTCCTGGAATCATGGACGTTAATACTATTCTTCAGTATCCTGTGAATGATGAGGTCTGATTTCCATAATAATTCTGCCAATTCTTCCCTGGAGCTTGTAATTATATCTTTCATGTTAGCTTGTTTTTCTTGATTTTTGTGCTCAAAACGTACCCGGACAATTACAATCGTCAACAAGTGACTACTTACCTAAATGAATGTTGTCTTTAAAGAACATTTCAATTGGTAATTTTACAGAAGGTCAATAGCCTTTAAGAAAATTACCTGGTTGTGGAATAGCCTACTAATCTCAAGAAATCCTTTTTTTATAATTTTATATTAATAACTGCATTCAATTATAAAATGCTTATTGGTTAATTTACGAGAAAAGTGTAGGAAGTTAGATATTATCTACAACAAGAAAATCTACCATTTTGCCAGAATAATATACTAAACTCCAAAATGACTGATAGGTCTCTACACTTACCGTAATTTATTCATTCACCAATTTCTTTCCTCATTTAAATTCTTTTGTATTCTTCCACCAGAGACTTTCCCATTCCAGGAATTGGGGGAATCTCTTTAATTTTCATCTGTATGATTTGTCATACTTGAAATCTCTGTAGTCTGGTATCCTTTCCTGTAAAACCAAAGGATAATTTCCTTTATTCATATACCATTAAAGTAGTATGTGATGTCTCCGGGTTCGGTGTAAAAGAATCTGAAAAATGAATGACAATGAACGCTCGATTTAGTGCCAGAGTAGATTAGGTTATCTTACAGAAACTTAAGGGAGTTGATGAGAAACTTCCAATTATTCATGATCCAAGTTTCATTATGGCTTCGGCCAGGTCTCCACCTGTTTCCTTAAGGGCTGCCATTGCTTCATCCGGGGTTTTTCCGGTCTGCTCTGCCACCAGTGTCACATCTTCATCCGGAATTGGGGTTTCACGTGGAACTTCTCTTGGATTACCTACAATCTGGTATGTAAGCATACCCGGAGCCGCCACTTTTGTTACGCTGGCATCATCAAAGATGATATCAGTGTCGGGAGTCCGTATAATTACCTGCTCCACATTTTCGATCTCTTTTGTGTCTATCCCCATCTGTTTCATCATCTGGTTCATGGCCCTGGGATTGACTCCTCGCATTCCGCCTGGTTTTTTCGCCATTTTTTTCACCTGCAATTTAGATATGCCACCTAATATTAAAACATTGTTCTAATTTTAGGCTGAAAATTCCTACACTCCCTGTTTTCTATATTAATAGCACATAGCCAAATTTGTATGATTTTTAACTGTAGCAAATATTATATGCCATAAACGTTATAACATTGTTATAACAATGCTAATAAATATCAGAAAAATAGGAAACAGTCAGGGAATCATAATTCCAAAATACGTTTTACAAGAAATAGGTTACCCCAAGACTGTGGAAATAACCCCTACCAATGACGGTATTTTTATAAGTCCGGTAGCTGGCAAAACCGTCAGGCGTAAACCAAGAAATAAAGATGAAACTGATGGATTTTACGATTTGATGAAATCAAAAATTGAAAACAATATAGCTATTGGAAAGACTACATGGATTGGAAATAGAGAAATGGAGAGAAGAATATAATTACAGAATTAGAAAAAATATCATCTATCGAGAATTTGGTTGATAGAAAAATATATTTCATGGGACTGTTGACACAAGAAGCTGAAAAAAAAGGTGAAATACCTATTGTTGTGGGCGGTTCGGCTGTGGATTTCTATACCGAAGGAATTTATCAAAGTTATGATATAGACCTTGTAGGCAATAGAAAAATAATTGGTGAAATATTGGAAAATGTATTCAACTTCAAACCAAATGGAATGAACTGGATTAATGAACAAATTGGTCTTTCGGTAGAGATTCCAGACAGTCGTCTGGCTGGAGATAAAGATAAAGTAACGGTAATAAGAATTGGAAACTTAAATGTCTATGTAATTGGATTTGAAGATTTAATAATTGACCGTCTTAATGCATGTGTTCATTGGGAATCTCAAACAGATTGTGACCAAGCACAGTTTATGATTAGAATTTATCGAGAGCGGTTAGATTTTGAATATTTGGAAAAAAGGGCTAGGAGTGAGGGAATTCTGAAGATATTAAGAAAATATTGTAAGGAATGGAATATACCTTCGTAAATGGGAATGTGATGACTTTATTATGTTGCAGTTGAAATCAAGGGCCATGTTCGCACTAAAGAATTATTTTAAAACCGATATTTGAGGTTTCATCAAAGATAGAAATAAGGATAGCCGTAAGAAATCTATATAACTGATTGACAAATAAAGTTATATATGAAAGGTGTGACTAAAAAAAATATATTAAAATTTTTATCTATTTATATATTTATATTTATTATTTTTTCTGCTACAATTTTAATGGTAATTCAACTAAGTGTTATTTACTTAGGAATAATTAATTATAATTTGGATTTAGTAGGCATCATAAATTTATCCCTTATTACGATACTTGTGTTGATTACTGGAGCTTACGGTTATTTTACTTGGCAAATTGTTGATGACCAAAGAAAATCAAGGCAAATAGATTATACAAGTAAACGGCTTGAAAAATTCTATTATCCAGTCCTTAATTTTTTAAATTCATATATTTATATAGTATCTGTTGATTCTAAACCTGAATTACGTGTTCGTGACAATATATTTGATATTGAGAGGCGAAATTCAAATCCAGATTACAAAGATATTGTAAGACATCAATACCTTATGAAAAACAATCGTAACTATTCAGCCCTTCTCAAATTTCGACCAACTCATTTAGTTTCTCCAGTTCCGAAACTAAAATATCCACTTATACACTATCCAAAAATGGAACAAATGGCTTTCCGTTGAAAACAGCTCCAATTGCATCAATAACAGAAAGATTGTTTTTCTTCACAGTAGAAATGTACCCTCTAATGCGGCAGAAAGAGAGTGCACCCTGAACACTTCTAAAAGTACCTGATATTTTCTGCTGTACTTTCATCATTCTGACATCCCTTTCTGCTTGATTATTATCAAAAGGGACATTAAAATCATACATAAACCTGAGAATATCGCCTTTATAGCCTACGAAGCGGTCCAGTAGATTTTTCGGTTTGGTCTGTTTCTTTCTACCACGCTTCTTTGGTTTTGTATCCAAATCCAAAGGAGGTGGATTTTCTTCCAGTCCCATTTTGGTGATGTAGTCATACATCGTTTCAAAATCTTTAATCTGCCTGGGCGTCAAAGAATCAGACGTTTCTCGCGTTTCATCCACACATCCTTTGATAACAAGAAGCAAATCCTCCATCTGCTCTGACCATTCCTGTTCATAATTTTCAGAGATGTTCGTTAATTCCCTTAAGAGGTGGGTGTCACAAAGTCCATGATCACAGAGATATTTGTAGTACGCTTTCCAGAAATCATGGACTACAACACCATTATAATTTGGTAGAATACCCATGTCATCCATAGCTTCAGAACCTCTTTTTGGGTGAGCGAAATAATATGTCATGTTAGCAGTGCAGGCTACATGAAGCCAGTTACGTATTCCCTTTATTCTCACCCCGGTTTCATCAGAATGGATGACAGGAGATTGTAGCAAGGCGTCCTTAATTACATTCTCAAATTCTTCCAGGCTTTCAAAACATTCGTTTTCTGCTCTAATCAAAGTAGCAGGACTTATTTCACATCCGTAGACATCAGATAATAATTCACAACTACGATCATAGGGGATAAGTTGGTAATCATGCAAATAGACTGCAAAAGCTCTTAGTCGCAAACCATATTGGACGCTCTGTGTCACATCC